>Ga0099797_100808_pt1 | contig 18540 bp, 26 predicted proteins | sample Uncmet_Sort48C_1_FD_89871 | JGI IMG/M metagenome (GOLD analysis project Ga0099797, IMG submission 89871) | Marine eukaryotic communities from CALCOFI LINE 67, Pacific Ocean - C012_Sort48C_1 | ecosystem: Environmental > Aquatic > Marine > Oceanic | place: Pacific Ocean: Monterey Bay | collected...
ATAATGCACCAATCTGTATGGCACGGCATGGATAGATGACTGTGTTTCTACAAGGTCTGCTGCCTTAGCAGCCTCCACAATGGAGCCCCCTCCTTCATATGGGAGCCTCGCAAGAAGGCAAACACTATATACCGAACCAAGCACACATAAACATACAATACAATTGAATATAAATGCATGTTGATATCCGTATTACTACACCTTAATATGTCCCATGGACTATTCTCGCTATCCCTTGAGATTTTTCCCTTCAATCTCTCACCATCCTGCCTGACGCACAAACCTGTTCCCACCCTTCCCGAACCTTCTCACCCATTCCCAAGCGTTCCCACGTTCCTGCTCCCGCCGCCTTGTGCCCGTTCCCGCTATCCTGAATGTCGAAAATCATCGATCGTGATAAAGTAGCATATCATCAGCTGCGGCATAATGTACTATAATATGACATAATAGAACAAATCCATTTGTGTGGCAAGTTCAAAGGTTCTGTGCATTGCGAGTTAGCCTGGCCAAAACAAAATGTTGCATCGTGCGCACTGCGCGGCGATCGATTTGTTGCGTTAAGTTGGCAATGTGTGTTGTTTGCTTCACTTTGCGCGCATTCTGTGCCTGATGGGAAGGGATTGTTCCAGCTTTGGGAACTGCACAGCCGAAGGCCAAATCATTTCGAACTGGAACAGGGCCTGTAACATGGAGCAATATAAACAGACAACATATTAGATCATGAGTTAGTCTGGCAAATATCTGCCACCGTGCCTGCGGCACCAGTGGAGTGACTACGAAGAGTTTTAGTACTTGTTTCTCAATTGAATTGTTTTAAGGGACTAAAGAAGCTCGGGGCATGATTCTTCTATTTTAAGATTGATTTTTGGGGGGACAGTTCGGTATCGAAAAAAATGGGGCTTTATGATAAAAGTTTGGTAAACAAATATTTGGGAAGTGCTTTTAGACCTACAAATATGCATACGAAATCGATGTTGCGTTTTGGGGGCGAAAATGTCTTTTTTAGAGTCCTTGATTTGGACCCACAAATACGCATACAATCTCACACTTGGGACGCTTCATGGCGCGCTTTTTCTGAAAAAAAACCAAGTGGCCCCCAATGACCTTCAATGATAACAAAAATCAAAAAATCGAAGTGAACCAAAATGATCGCAAAGTGACCCCCAAAGTGACCCCCAATGACCCCCAAAGGCGCCCCAATGGACTCCCAAAGGCGAAAAAATGGAGCCCAATGACGCCACAGAGGCGCCCCAATGGACCCCCAAAGGTGACAAATGGAGCCCCAATGGCCGTCCAAAGGCACCCAAAGCAGCCCAAGGGTCCCCAACGACCACCGAAGACAGGCCAAAAGAGCCCAAAGAAACCTAAAACTCAAAACAATGCGATAGTCAACAAACATTAGCAAAAAACAACAAACAACAAAAGCCTTAACCCTTAATCCTTGCACATTGATCCAATACATGTGCACCTGCAATGTGTCTTCTATACTACTCAGAACCCTGATTGCATAGGCCCTCCGCTTGTCAACGTCACATGCGTGTTTACGTGGCATTTTCGTGGCATTTGCGGGCATGCAAAGCAAATCACACAAACATACATTTTTGTGTCTTTATATATGTATGTATGTTCTATACTGTCCAACACAATGAAAAAATCGCGACAGTGGCCCCCTTCAATACACGGTATTGTGGTACCGTCATAAAATTTAATGTATTGAGAGAGACGGTACTCCGGCACAAATCACTTGCACATTGAGCCAATACATGTGCACATGCAAAGGCAATCTCCAAATATGTCCAACACATTTAAAAATCGAAACAAACGAACACACAAACACACAAACAAACAAACAAACAAACAAACAAACACACAAACAAACAAACAAACAAACAAACACACACAAACAAACATGCACATCAACACACAAACAAATAGACAATTTGCTGTTTCTATCCTTCATCTTTAATGCCTTATATTTTGCTTCAACTACTTTTGCCCATATCCCCGATTATGTCCCAAAAACGCTGTTGACTTGTTATTTCTGCGCAAGCAAACAAACACACAAACGAAATAACAAACAAACAATAACATCAACACACACACACACACAAACAAACAAACACACAAACACTCAAACACACAAACACACACACAAACAAACAAACAAACACACACACACAAACACACACACAAACACACAAACACACAAACACACAAACACACAAACAAACAAGCAAACACACAAACAAACAATTTGCTGGTTCTATCCTTAATATTTAATGCCTTGTATTTTGCTTCTCTCACTCGTGCACAAAAGCAGAGCAAGGCACGGTGGCGGGTAGGCCGAAGGCAATTGGATATATATATATATATATATATATATAATACACTGTATATGTACACACCATCGAAACGTGAGCTAACACATGGGAACTATTGGCATTTCCAACACAAACGAACGAAACTTGAACATTGTAAAGATGGTCAGACTCATTTCCTGAAGAAACTTATTACGTATTGCTGTTTGTTTTGCAATGAGGACACTTCTGTGAACCCATGAATGTTGAAATGTAAAAATACACAAACAAATGCCTCTCAGCATCTTAGTGATCTCTCGTTGGCCCTTGCTACAAACTCCGAGGTCACGAGGTCAGGCCCTTAAGTTCCCGCAAAAGCGTGAGAAACTCTACGGTGCAAGACATGGACTGCTTAGCCGAAGACACGCGCCTGAACTCATGCTTTGACTGTTTGTTTGGTTTGAGATTCTTCTGACGGTGCACAGTCACCTCCTACAGTTAGTTGCGTCGTCACGAACATTGTACAGGCCATCCTTCTTGCCCAGTGTTTCAGATGTGAGTAAGGTAGTATAGCTGTTGTACTCTACTTATATATATTCTGGTTAATCAGACCCGTTATTGTCAGACCCTGGATGTGGGGACAATGTGCTGCTGTCACTGTTCTCACTGCCATGAGAGGAACCAGAGAACTAAATGCTTGCTGTTCTTTGTAAGACTCAGCAACACCATTTACTTGCTGCTGAATTCCTGTAACCAAGCAGGTGTGGATGTGCTAAAATAGCCAGCCAGGAAACCCTTGAGGTGCCTTGCCAGCCGCATAAAGCTTAAAGCTTTAAGGGTCCCAACTATTTTGTTAGAACAGGAAACCTTAAGTTTAAATGATTTGAGCACGGCCGTGGCCGCACAAGTTGCACATAAGTCAACTCCACCATACACTAGGGGGGAGGATGCGTGAGTCTGCTACCTGCAAGGTAGGAGTACTGTTTGAAGGAGGGAATGCATGCAGAGGAGAGAACATCAAACAGATGTTTGGCATGGACAGATACCGAAAGATTGCATTCAGCCTCTCGGATTCTTCTTGAAGTGATTTCGCAATGGCTACCTCAATCTTCTAGGACTAAGTAATAGACGGTTTGCCCCCAATGGCTATCCAATCGCGATCCCTTTGAGCCTACAGCTTAGTAATTGCTATCAGACATGCTTGAATACACCCAAGATTGTCAATGATTCTACTAATAAGTATCCTATGCAAGTCCAACCCTACGAGTACCAACTCATAAACCTTCTTGTTGCCATCAGCATGCCATTGCTTCGTCCAGTGAGGAGCGATAGCAAGTTTGGGGGGTGAGTATTCGAGCGGCTGGGCATCCAGTACATGTAAAGAGGAAGTTCAATAAACTTGGTGTTACTTAAAAGTGAACAACTCCACAAAAATACCACAGATACTGCCAGCATAGACCTCTCGATACCTTTGCAATAAGTAGTTTCAGTAATTTCACGCTCGACGAAAAGTAATTGTTGGCAGCAACTATTGCATACGAAGGACAGTAACCACGATGTGATGTGTTCTATAAAACGGTCCCATGCCTGTTGCCGCATGTTCCAGTTCCCGTTGCCGTCCGTTCCCAGGCTCGTGCCACCTTCCGCCAATCCCGCCCGTTCACATGCTCCCACAAATTATCGTGTTTCCATGCATTCCTCTTATCGCCAGTTCTCGCCTGTTCTCGCCCCTCCTTTCACTATAGTATAGTTAATCATATCATGCAAAATGCTATCATATAAAAGAACAAGTTGACATAATAAATCCAAGTGGATATGATATATTATAATATACTCTCACAGAATATATTACAACCACTATATGTACATATGCAGAGAGACAGAGAAATATGAGATATTACGTTACATGAAAACTACAACATAGTGTATATTATGTAGAACTCGTTTGCATATCAATATATATATATATATATATATATATATACATAATATATATATATATACATAATATGTGTATATATATATATATATATATATATATATATATATATATATATAGTTTCGGAGTCGAGCGCAGGTCACTAGGGACAACGGCAGGGGCCAATGTCGGGTATAGCTTTTCATCTTCACTATCTCCCCAGCGATAAATTCACAATGCAAGCGTCGCACTATTTTCCGGTCTAGCGCGGTGGTAAGTATACTGTCTTCGGTACTAGTCCTGTGGTGAAGCTATAGCGGCTTGAGCCAGCAGCCAGACAGCAACGGAGAAAGATGCTGTCTTAATAGCGCTCGCCTTAGCTTGGTTTTTTTGTTTCATCTTCTTATGCAGCGCAACTCTCCATGCCCATCTTTCATCATCATGCTGACGTCTATAGCGCCACAGGCAGCGCACGGCCTCTACTCTCAAGCCAGATGGGCCGCAAGTGTTCTGCAGCTGTAGAGGGAGACCATGTGATAGACTCACAATGGCCCTAGCTTATGCATAGAACTGCATCAAGCTTATGTATGTAGGTAGACGATGGGTGGCCCTTGGGCCTCCTTGCACTTCCAGACCATAAAGAGTACTGCAACACAAGAGTAAGGCAATGAGACAGCCGGGAAGGCCTTAGGCCGACCACTAATGAGGACTCCCGGGCGCCTAGGGCCGCCCGCAGAAGTCACTGGAATGTCCCAACACCTTATACTTGCCCTTACATTACCCTTTAACTCCTTAGGTGCTACATATGTAGATATCAGTGCACTTGTTGACCCACTAAGCCCATGGATCGTAAGGGTACTGCCGTAGACAATGCCGCCTTAGCCGACGTGGAAGCACTACACGGTGGACAACAAGCTATCCTAAAACCACCCAGGTGCTGCTCAGTAGTCGTCGGCTTGTCCTCCTCGTAGTTCGCAATGGCCCCAGAGATTGCCGCAAAGCCTCTGATACTCTTTAGCTGCTGGGCACACTTGTCTCGGACCTGTAGCGCCTGTGCCCACTTTGCTTCTGCAGCTTTGTGTGCGGCATTTGCTTGGCTCAAGGCTAGATCACCTTGGTGGCCAAGCTCCGCTGCGAAACTCTCTGCCGTGGGATGGGGTGGAGCTCCGTAGGACTGCTGCTCAGCCTCCACGACCGTTGCCTTAGCCGCCTGCGGGGCTGCAACGTTGTCGGTAGCTGCGAGTAGGCTCCTCTCCGCACTTGGCACTTGTGTCTGAACCATAGGCATACGCTTCCTGCTACAGCATAGTGCTCCAGCCGACAAGGTTCCGAGTGCTGGACGGTGTGACACCCCACACCCGTCGTCATGTTCTCCTAGAGGCACAGGACGCCATTCTCCTTGCAGGTCTCTTAGGAGTGGACCTTCTGAGTTGGCATCCTTAGGGCCCTAGAGCTGAAAGTGGCTGGCAAAGATCCGGTGGAACTTCAGGTTCTTCTCCACTTGCTCTTGCCATGTAGAGGAAGGTGCCTCCACTGCCCCAGAGTCCTAGGTCCTCTGGATGGGTCGCCGTAGAAGTACTTGAGCATTCCGTAGGCGGCTGCTTCGTTACCTCCAACGTCCCCATTGGCATCCTTGAGCCTTCAGTTGTCCACTTGTCAACTAGCTGGGATGCTTGTTCCCTAGTGTAGAGCTGGCTACGGAACTGCTCGACGGCAATCGAGGCTGCTGCCATGGCACTTGGCTTAGCGGGCTGAGCTGGGCCCTGCCAGTGGAAGGCCCGCGCCGCTTTCAAGCACCTTAGTGTGTGCCGACCCTGTCGGCTACGGCATTGCGACCGGGAGAGGGTCGCCGTAGATTCGGGAAGTCGCGGGAAGTCGACTAGCCTGCGACTTCCACCGCGCCATGATGAGGTCCGAGGACAAACAAGCGAGCGAAGACTAGTGCGTAGCAAAGCTTGAGAGTCACGGCTGCCGCTCGCTTCCCACCCTGGATGACTAGTCCAGTTTGGTACCTGAGCCGGAATCCTTAGCTTGGTTACCTAGTTAGGATCTATATTTGGGGTGGGGAAAGTTACTGAGGCTGATTGTGTCCGCCGCCCCAGCTAGCGCGCCAGAACTCTACAGTGGCTATGGATTAGCCTTAGGGAGACCAAGCGAACATGGCCCAGCCTCCTCGCCCAGTGCCCAGGGCGAACAACGAACAGTCGTGTGGCCGCTCGAACAAGCCTTGGCATTACCCAGTACTCACCACCGCGAGGTGCTTCCTACCGGCCTGTGAGACCCTATAGCCGGAGCCCGCACCGGATGCAACGTATCTTGGGCTCTAGCGGGTATGGGGTAAGGGTGCCTGTGGCACTGTGAGATACGCACACTGTACATGGGCAAGCGCGAGACCAAGTTAGAAAAACTTTCGCTCCAGACCTTTTCAACCGTGGTCGTTGTGTGTCGTTGTACTTGCCTGCAATGGTGTAGTCGTTGTGGCTATAAATAACTGCGGTCTCGTCTACCCCGGCGCAACCCCGCTTTGTGTTCACCTTGTGCAGCAGACAAAGTCGCCCCTTCACCGCCTGTGCTAGCATGGTGCGATCAATACCACCCTTGGTCAAGGCATCTGCAACCAGGTCAAACGTATCTGTCCAAGACAGAGATCTAAGCATACCCCTTGCAAGCCTATCCCGGATGGTGATAAAAAACAATTTCAAGGACGACTTCTGTGGAGTTCAAATGTCTAGGGCTGCAACAGAATCTGAGACAATGCGGGCATCGACTAGGAGCTCTATGGGTGGATAGAGCCCCCCAATCTCAAGCTTCTGGAGTAGTTGTTCAGCTGTCTTCTTGGTGCCGCAATACACCTGGTGGAGGGCCAACTGCGTCAGAAGTAACGTCTCAATATTGTCAATCAATGCGTTCAGCCGGCAGGCAGCAAAGGTGGAGCGTCCGACTCTTCTCAAACGTCGCACCAGCCACTCCAAGAGGTTGACCTCTACTGCCTGGCCTGCAGTAAAGACAGGCTGCTGCTTGGCTATGTCGCCGCACAGCAGGATCGCGAGACCTCGGAGTGCGAGCCCCACTCCCTCGGCCTCCAGTGCTTTCAAGGCGCTATCAATGCAGCCAACCATCCACGCATGTCCACGGTTCAGCGGGTACATGATGGCCTTCTTATGCCTAGCACGATGTTGATGCGACGACAGTCGACAACTCGCACTGCACTGGCACGTCTTCGAAGTGACTGTCACATACATGGCAACTTCCGCTCTGGTCAGCACAGTCCACACTACTCCTCCAAGTAAGCTGCGGAACTGGCTCTTCAAAGCATCATAGACGAGCTTGGCTCGAGATGACCCTTGAGGTGACCAACATTCAGAGGATGCAACTGCTCGACAGATGCGAGTTAATGGCAAAATATGCCGCCTTCAACTTGATCATGCTTCACGACGGTGTGCATGAAGCATCGCCACTCCGCCTTGCAGGGGCCAAACTTCTCCTCCAGGTACTTGAGCAATGCTTATGCCGTGTCTCTCTTCCCTGCGCCCTTCAAGTCGTCAACATGCGTCGAGAGAACCATTTTGAGGTGCTCGAAGACATGCCCAAGATTCTTCTGACAAAGCTGCTCATCCTCTTCTGTGGCTGCCGTCTTCTCCTTCTGCAACCTCTCCTCTATGCTGAGTCCCGGTCTTCCATTGCTTGCACTGGCCTTCTCGTGCGGCTCAGGCTCTGCCAGGAGCTGAGTCATAAGCCACGCGGCAAGGACTTGGTGCAAACGCTTCCTCCAAGCTCCCGGCGCGTCATTGAAACCATAGATAGACTTCAGCATCTTGAGCACCTCCTTCTCGGGGTCGAAGTCCTCAAATCCCGGCAGCTCCCGGAAAAGTTCTACCTCGTCTTTGGCAACCTCAAACTCTAAGGCTCTGAGTTGAGTGCATGTTGCCCGCCCGTACCTCTCAACGGTGACTCCCCTCGCCAAGGCCTGTGGAACATCGAAGGAAGGGGGTCCCAATCTGGACGCTGGGCAGCAACAGCGTTCACAACACGTTGTCCATTGCGTGTTGCTGTGCCCGCAAAAAACTGAAGATCCTCTGCCTTGCCTTTGAAGCCTCTCATCGTGAGTTGGAACTTGATGATGGGCACCCCATCGACCCATCTCCAGGTTATGATGCACCGAGTGTCAACACGATTCACGGATTTGTTCCGCAGTGGGCGTTCAAAGCAACCAATGGCATGAAGGCCGGCCAATTCTTTGAACTTGGCTTTCTGGACCTCCACAAAGTGCTCCTTGATTTCTTCCTTTGCCAGCTGCCGAGCTTCGCGCTACAGGCTGGATTTCTGGATGCCATCCTTCGCAACCTCAAAGACCAAGGATTTGCACCCTGCCCGACATGCTCCCAAGCTCTTCGCGGACACGAGCCATGCAGCCTTCGATGCCGAGCTTCACGAAGTACGCCACTCGCTGAGTTTGCACTCTTCGATGACGTTGTAGATAACAGCTACCTCGTCAACTGACAGCTCACATTCTCCAGAGATAGCTTCGGTCCCTCTCGGGACCTCTGCCTGGCAACAAAATGTGGCCGCTTGCACCACCATATCCGTCACCACACAATTAAAAGCAAGGCTCCCGTCTATTTCCTGCTGGCTCTGGATATCCTGAAGCCACACTGCGAAATCAATCTTGTCACCCTCATTGTCGTCTTCCTCCTCGCTCTCCACAGAGGGTAGAATCAGCTATCTGTTTCCTGCTGCTCCTGCTGTGTTTGCCGGTTCTGGAGGCTCGTCGTCTCACTGTCTTGCCTTGGTGGGTTGGTGTTCCTCTGGTGAATCCTCCAGCAAGCTTCATCTCTGAGGAGCATCTGATAGTGGATGCTTGGCTTGCATGGGAGGGGGACGGATATGGAAGTTTACGATCTGGGTCCGGAGCGGAGGTTGCATGAGGTGACCTGGGGTGTGTGAACAGCTCCATGGACCTCAGAATGGCGGATCTGCTGCTCCACTGTGTCTCCTTACGTTCTCACCGATCCCTGTATTCTGACCTCGACCTGTCGGCGTTCGGGATTTGGACGGGAGTCCGTACCCCACCAAGCAGGTCTCTCGGTGAAGGTGTCAGCTGTGGCAGTAGCGGCTATGGTGTAGAACTCCCCGTCGCCTGTGGTTGCAGCATAGCTGGTCAACATGGTGTTTGCGCCTGCATAGATATATAAATAGACCCAGCTGATGGAGGTGGTGGTGGCGGTTGTTGTCGGGAAGGTTGTGGTGCTAAAACATGCTTGTCCGAATCTCTTCTGGTGCCAGTCTTGTCTGTGCGCATTGGCGTAGTTGCCTGTGGGCCCAACCCGGTGAGGCCGGCGGGGGCTTGCACCCGCAAGGTGCTTCACCCACACCTGGCCTCTTGGAGGATTTCGGTCTGTCATCTCGCGATGACGCCCCTTGTCCCCCACCTGGCTGTGGTGGTCGTTATGCTGGTGGTTGTGGTGGTGGGGGCTGCGGTGGTCGTGGGCGTCCGGATCCAGAGGGTTGTGACTCTGAGCTCTTCCTCCTCCTACGGCTTGCGCCTCGGCTGCTCATCACATACCCTTGGGTAGCCTACTCCCTCAGGCCCGGGCAAATCTGGAATACAGCGGACAATGTGATCAGCGTCCTCATTGTCAACGCCTACGAACTGCACAAAGCAAGCGTCCTGCCAGGTGTCATGAGACCTCGCGGTCTCAAGCTCCTGGGCTGAGGAATTGCTCAGGAAATTGCCGTCCATATCACCAGGATCTTGGCTGAAGGTGCTTGGCTCTATTCCTTGTTCCCATTCCCTGGGGTACCAAATTGCAAGTTCCCTCCCAAACACACCCCGGAGTGGTGGCATCGAGGGCAAGCCTCGCAACATGCGTACTGTACTGCAGTTTGTTACCAAGGTCATGGACTGTGGAACGGCCAAAGAAGCCTGCAAAAAGTTGCTACCTGCATGTGCGCTTGGTGGTCAGTAGCCATCCTGAGCCCCGCGTGTCCCAAACCACGCCCAACGTAATAAAAGGCCACGGCCCAAGGTTCCACATAAACCATACTGTACACCAGCCGTCCCAGCGTCCACTGTAAAAGTGTGTAAAAGTACATGTGGTCGAACTTCTTGCGGCCATCGCAGCGAAGTCCGTCCTTGAACCCACACCAAGAAATTGCCGTCACTCGCATCCACGGACAATATCTCGCCAGGTCTACGCCACTCCGGGACATCTTTGTTCTTAGCGTCGAACCAGATGTCCGCCACGTCCTTCTCCTTGTATGCCTGGAGCTGGATGGCACCACGGGTGTTGTGTTTCTCTGCGCGCTCCAGGCGCGTCACGGCAGTCTCTTCTATGATGTTCTTGACACTACTGCCTAAGCGCGTTCATCCACCACCTCGCTGCCCTGCATGGCCTGCCTCCAATGGTGGCAACATGGAAGCTTGTCTTTCTAGCACAGCCTGGTAGGGCGTGCTCGTGTTGATAACCGTGAGCGCACTCCTCATGAAGGTCACCATGGCCGGCACCTGCCGACAAGCACAGATCACACCCTCCTTGCGGAGTTGTGTCTCTGTGTGCTGGAGTGCTTGGCGTAGTATCTCGTTATGTTGTTCCACGGTCGAAGCCATCTGCCAAGGCGCCTTGAACTGGAAATGGAAAACATTGGTCATTGCCCACTCCATGACGCACTGCCCTCTCATGCCTGTCTTCGAGTCTTGACAAAGGTATTCCACAGGGCCAAATATTCCGATCCAACGATCTGAAGTTGCGTTGCATAGATCTGTCTCCTCCTTGCTGCTGACGGCTGTAGCCGTGTAGCAGACCATCGCAGACAAGCATCGCATAGGTCGTGATGAACTGCATTCGGGCTGGTGCCTCGAGGATGCTCGTGTAAAAGCGCAAGTCAAACTAAACCTCGGCAACGAACTCCGTCACCAAAACGGATCGTCACGATGTGCTGCGGCCCCGGCGCAGCCCATTCCCGGCAACCTTGGCAAGCTTGACCCACGGCCGGTATCTCGGCCAATGCTTTCGCTGGGGCCCCGGCTGCTCGAGAAGTCCGTGTCTGAGGCTCAATCTGAGCGCGCCACCAGCGAATGTGCAGAGTCTAGAGCGCCTTGGGCCTAACCTGAGAGTCCTCAGAATTGAGTGGACTCGTCGCGGTGCGTACCTCAAAGGTCCTCCAATCCTGCTTGGCGCCACCACCGGCTTGAGCGCCTGCATCTTCCTGCTGTTCTCTCGCTCGGCATTAGCGTTAAGCAATGGACTTTTCACGCATACTGGCTGGAGCAAGGGCTACGTCAAGTCCCCGTCCTCACCTTGCGGTGACCCAGGGTCTTTGAAGGTCCACTGCCTGCCTTGGCGCCTGCCCCTGCTGGCCGCTGCGGGATGAGGTGCAACGTCGTTCTCCTCACCCCGGCTGCGGCCGCCCCTGTCTCCGGCAGCTGGAATAGCTGGGCCCATCACGGGTCCCACCTTCCGCCTCCTGCCTGTAGCCCTGGTATCAGGCACTTTGCACTCACCTTCCTTGCGGGTGTGAGTGGGGTGATCTGGGGCAAGCCCACTGGAAAAGGCTGGACATGTGTAGTCCGGTTCCCTGTCCCAGTATTTGCACAAATTGGGAGCTTCCACATTCCTCGTATGTGCTAGGTGGCTCCATGGGCGGTTCACCCGGCAGCTGGGCCATTGAAAGCGGGCCTTTTGTGGGTACAGTCTGGATCTCCCACGCTGCTTGCTGGTGGCCTGAGCAGGGTAGTATGTTGTGAATGTACTCTGTTGGTTAGTCTTTTGCGAATCCAGCGCACAGTATTGGTCACAGGACTGGCTTGCGCTCCTCCCGTAACCCGCCGTAGCAGAGCTATAACTTCGCTCGTCGCATCCCAAGGTATGTGCCCACCATTCCAAAGTGCTCGCTGTGGCCGCAGAATAATCCCTGAAGGTTGTTAAGTGTTCTTGAGCGTTGCACAAAGTTCTGTAAGTTTCAAAATCTGCGCATCGTCGGGCGACACGAAACCTGCTGAACACTGTGGAAAACAAATCTTGCCAACCTTGCCAGTGCTCCAAATTGCCACAAATTCCGCCAATTGAAATAATTCAGAACCGGCAGGATTTTCGCACAAAAACAACGACTTGGGTCCATTTGGATTCGCATAAACTTGGCCTTCAGTTTCGCCAACGACATACCAGTCTACCCGGTTTTCGGTATGTCTTTGGGAACTTCCAGCGGTAGTCCTACCTAACTTTGGGCTGTGCAGGATGGCCCAGCCACAGCGACTAAAGGTTTGTGCTCCATTATGTACTCCAGTGAAATCTTCTGCTCCTTCTCGTCTGTAAGATGTGTGCCTGTGACAATGTCAAAGACCTGCCCTGTACGAAACCTGTGACAATTACTGATCTGTGTGACGCCAGACTCGCCTCCGAAGATTTCCATCAAATCGATGCTTCCGTCTGCAGTTTCCGCGAGGTACCTGCGCAGATCTGCAAAGTCTACAAAGGTTGCCGTTGCCCGTTGCCGGAGATCTGTAAGGTCTGGGTGGTCTTCTTCAGCTTCTGATGGTAGAGGATAGCCCAGAGCGAAGGTATGCTCACGTAAAAAGATTTGAAAGGTGGTTGCCTGCTTGTCCCAAGACCGATCGTCACCGCATCGTCCAAGTCCCCAGAACTCGCAAGCAACGCCTGTCCCGAAATGTCTTCAAGAGGTCCCACATCAGGGCCGCACTCATCGAAGTGCTGGTCCTGAATCTGTGGTTTGCGCTGCATGGAAGCCTTCCTGCTTTTCACGCTCGGCCTGATCTGTTGGGACCGCTTCTGTGGTTTCTGTTTGGGGAACAGACTCCCTCCGTTCAGCCCCTCTCGGGGCTTCGCTCAAAGACTGTGGACTCTCCTTCCAGCCCTGGTCTCCCCCTTCGTCTGCCTCTGGCGAGACAGACTCCGGCAGGATCCGTTCATGCAGACCCTGAAATGTGCCAAGGTCTTCTGCAAAGTTGATCGGTGGCTTATGTCCATACAGAGCACACATGCACGCACAGTCTGTCAGGGTGTTAAATGTGGGAAGGCTAACACACGGATGTCCTGACGAGCATGTTGCCCGAGGCTGCACGTGAAGAGGTGGTTAGATATCGGCATGGGTTCTCTGCTGTACAGGATCCCTGGCCAAGCTTCGACTGAGCCTGGAGCAGACCACCTTCTCTTTGTCTGTGAAGGTGTGGAACCGCCCTGACAAAGTGGTGAGTCATTCGTATATAATCCCGCATGGCCCCATCTGAAAGTGTACTGGCCCCAAGTGATCCAGACATTCACAGGGTCACCATTCTTAAATAACTTTACGACGCGCCCTTGATCTCTAGGTTCGCAGAAAAGAGCTTTCAAAGCAGTGTCACATTTTGTCGCCAAAGCATAGGACACCATGTGATCCAGGGTTGTAGGCTCATCTCGGCGGCAACAATAATGAGCGCAAGATCTCCACGGAAGTGTCCATGCAGTGGGTGCGTCTCTCTTGGCCATATATTTCATCAGCTTTCCGCTACACTCAGCATGATCTGCAAAGGTGTGTCCCGCTGGCACTGCGGTGTCCTTCTGACGTGAACTTTCCCCAAACTTTCTCGGTCATAGTCCCTGTCGGGGTTGTCATGACTGTGTTGGTGCTGCACACCTGCTGGGTGCTGGCTGTGGTTGTGATCGGCGCATCATGTCCTTTCCACCCTTCGGTCACCTCGCCTACTCATGTGGGCTCGGATCCCGCGCCTGGTCCCCTTGGGGCTCCTGCCACTTGCGTGGCGTCGGCCCCAATCATTAATCACAGAACGCTGGTTGCCTGCTTCTCGGTCTGTAGTATAGGCTTAGGCTGCGGAAATGGTGTAACTTTGCCTGCCGATCCAACGGGAAATCGTGAGGATCATTTGTCTCGAAGGCGCGTCCTCACATTGAATAGTCTTGGCCTTTCAGCCACACTAAACAGTCTTGTTGGCCTTTAGCACCATCATCAGCTGCCCACGGCACGCCCCCAGGAAGCAATTCATCCTGGCCACGGTCTTGCGACCAAGCACAGCTGGCACTGGCGATGGCATTCCGGAAATCACTGGAATGTGACACACGATTACAGTACCATCGTTGAGGCAGCCCGGCACACTGGCCTGCTGTGTGCAAACTTCGGCCATGTCTCCAATGCCAGAGACGTGCTTAGGTTTGGCCAAATGTTTCAACACTGTTGGAGTCTTCGAGAGCCATATGCCTCTGCAAGCCTCCCCATCCGCTCGACTGTATCTCCACACGACAAGTCTTTAAAGGCACCCGTATGAACAAGCAAGCCTTCGATTCCCGGCTCCTGCGTTGTAGAAGGGTTGTAGGTGATTGCCTTGTTCCCAAAGGTCCAGTTCCAGCCATCATCTGGGAGTAGCCTCCTCCTCCCGAATGAAAACGGGATAAGGATGATCCACCTGGTAGTCATGGTCCTCGTCCTCATCTCCCTCTTTGGTTGGCTTCTTCTTGCATCCTCGTCGGATCTTCTTCTTTGTGTCGGGTGGTGGCGTGGCTGCGGTCAACTCCACACCAAAGAGCTTCATGTTGGCGGCCTTGTGTTCCGCATGTGAAGTTCTTCGAACTGCAGTGGCATCGGCTCCAATGCATTCCGCGTTGTCAAGTGAAGGCTTCCGGGTATGAGAACTACCGGAACCTGGCGATTGATCAAACAAGGATTTCTGGTGAGGCCTTGGTGGCAGAACTGCTTCCTTCCCTTGCGGGAAATCCAGACTCTGTGGTGCTATTGGGCTGGTTCTGCAATCCCACGGGGCGTCCCAGGTGGGCCAGACCCCGCGGCGTCCACTCCTCGCTCCACAGTCGACGTCTCCTTAATTGCATCACCCATGTCGGTGTAGACATATGGTGCCTGCACTGGCACCACATTACCAGTTTCTTCTCGCACCAAGCAAGTGTCTCCGCTCGCTTGTACCATGATGCCGGTGCATGGTTTCGAATAGAAAACGGCTTTCTTGAGCTCCTCAGCACGCTCCGCAATCCACTGTCCCTCTGGTTTGGATTGCACTGAACTGTAAGGTATTGTGCTGTTCAAAGCTTCCAAAGTACAGCTCGTCAGGAAGTCCTTCACACGCTCTTTCTTCGCTGCTCGTAACGAGCTCGTACGCGTCATCCTCCGGAGGTGTCCTTGTGACCACCACCTCACTGCCAAAGATCTCTTCCATGTCTGGTTGTCGTTTTGGCACAATCGGTTGGAGGTCAGATTTCGGATTAGCCGCGTGCACAACCACTCCAGAACCTTTTCCCGAACTTGGCACAACCTGGGAGTCCTGGTTGTTGGGTATTTGCGTTGCTTCCTTCCAGTCCTCTGCAAGTTTTGCTTCATTCTTTTGGGGTTCAGGTCCGGTCGCTCGCGCGACCTTGCCCTCCCCACGGGTCCTGACTTCCGCAATGGGCTCCGATAGTTCTGTTACTTTCACATCTCTGTTGGCCTTCCTGCTTATACGTTTGCTGACTCTCCCTAGGCAAACGTCCCCGGCGTCTCCGGTACTGGCCGTGCCCAAGGGATTTCCTTGTGTATGGAGTCGGCGTCTTCTTGAATGGTGACTCCGTTGAATGGCATAGGCGGTGGCGGCACATTGTCTGGCACGAGTGTGTCTTCTCCCACGGCTAGCCATGTGACTGGTGGGTTTGGCTGCTGGGAATCACCTCCCCACACGAGCACGGTTTTGCCACGACTTCCTGGCGGTCTCGGCAATTGTGTGTCAGGTGGTCAGTGGCCCCACAATTGCAACATGCCTGTGGCTTTAGGCATAGGGCTGAGAAGTGCCCATGATGACCACAATCAAAGCAAGCTTGATGCTTGCTTCCTGTGCCTCGGATTGCCAAGGCACCTGCAGTCCTGCCCTGAAAGAAAGCCACAACGTCCGACTCTGGAATGTGATAAAGACAGACAAAGTGTTCGCCAACAAAGACGCCCCTCGATGGTTTGATGGAACGGGTCGCGTAAATCTTTTCGCAATCTTCTGGGGTCCAAACTTTGATCGAGGCCCAAACTTTCCTTTGTCTGCGCGGTACTTGCGTGTGGCCACCCTTTTGCTCCAGTTGAGCTCGGCAAGAAAGATTGCTGAAGTTGGGGCAATAGACTGCATCTCCGAGAGCTGTGCCCCGGAAAAGGGGTCTTCTGTATCATCCAAAGCCACGCCAGTCGCTATCACTGTCGGGAATAGCGTCCAGAGAGAGCAACGTGACGTTGTTGTCGCTGGTTGCTCAGCCTTCAATTGCTGGAAAGACTGAGCGGCCCTGAGTCGGCCCCGTTTCCGTCTCCCCCATCTTGCAATGGGTTCAATTGATACCCTCCCACTTCCCCCGCTTGCACAGGCTCCGTGAGATAGGTTGCTCCTGTACGCGGCCCCGGCATTCCTCCACTGTTTGGTGAGGGGCTTCCAACTTGAGTCTCCAGGGTGTTCACGAAGAATGGCGTCCTGCATGGTCTTGTATTCATGTGCAGTCTGCGGCAAACGGTGGCCCATCTATTTCAAGTATTCCGTCAATTTCTTTGGAGGCGACCTGATAAGAGCCATCAGCATCCATGCCCTGAAGGGGACACTGATGTCGAGCTCTGCCAGTTTGTCTGCCTTGTCCAAAATTTCGTCAAATCGCATGATGATTTCAATTTTGCGGAGACTCCGACCGGAGCAGACAAAAGGCAACGAACTCCAGACCAGCCCTGAGTATGAGGGCCTCTGTGTTGTCTTGGAACCGGCATTGCAAGGCATGGAAGAGCAGCTTGGCCCCAGGACGGTGAGTCTATCCAACACCATTTCCCAAGTCGGCTTCGGCACCATCGGACAAGAGTTCGTTTCGTCAGAGATCTGGTCCGCAACAATGCGTCCAGCCGCACCGATGGCTAATGCCAACAGTGGACCTTGCCTCGGTTGCGACACTTTTGTTGCAACCATCCACCTGGAGACATCTTGCATATGCTCGGACAGAGTGTATGGAAATGTCTGGTCAAGTGCCATTTCTGGCAACCAGGTGGGTGCACCTGTGGATGCCAGAGTAGTAGCTTGACGGCAGTGCAGTGGTTGGGCTCCGAAGATGTGTGGCTGTGCTCAAGCGTTCGCCATCTTAACGATGATGATGTAGTGATGATGATGATTAGTACCGTGATGTCGGTGTGTAGTGAGCGGTGATCCACGTCGTGCAATTCGGCTTAATTGCAGTGACCGGCTCCGCTACCAAAGTTTCGGAGTAGAATGCAAGTCACTAGAGACAAAGGCAAGGGCCATTGTCGGGTATATGGGTTTATCTTAACTATCTCCCCAGCGGTAAATTCACAATACAAGCGTCGCACTATTTTCCGGTCTAGCGCGATGGTAACTATACAATCTTCGGTACTAGTCCGGTGGTAAAGCTATAGCGGCTTGAGCCAGACAGCAACGGAGAAAGATGCTGTTTTAAAGTGTTTGCCTTCCACTTTGGTTAGTTAGTTAGGATATATATATATATATATATATATATATATATATATATATATATATGTATCCGCCACCGTGCCTCTGGCACCAGTGGAGTGCCTGCGAGGAGTTTTAGTACATGTTTGTCAACTGTCAATTGTTTTAAAGGACCACACAGGCTCGGGGCATGATTCTTCTATTTTAAAATTGATTTTGTGGGAACAGTTTGGTATTGTAAAAATTTGGTGTTTGTCTCGAAGGTCTGGTAAACGAATATTTGGGAAGTGCATTTAATCCAACGAATATGCATACGAAATCGATGTCGCATTTTGGGTGAAAAAAAACTGTTTTTAGTGTCCTCTATTTGGACCTACAATCTCACACTTGGGACGCTTCATGGCGTGTTTTTTCTTAACATAATACCAAACCTTATACAAGTGCTCAAAATCAGTTTTGGGTAAAAAATGATCGCAAAGTCATCCCCAAAGTGAACCCAATGACCCCCAAAGGCGCCCCAATGGAGCCCCAAACAAATGGAGCCCAATGACACCCCAGCGGCGCACCAATGGACCCCCAAAGGTGACAAATGGAGCCGCGAGCCCCAATGGCTGTCCAAAGGCACCCAAGGCAGCCCAAGGGTCCCCAAAGACCACCGAAGACAGGCCAAAAGAGCCCAATGTAACCTAAAACTCACGAACTTGCGATAATGGCATCCTTTAGGATGCAATACCCTAATTTGAATGTACCAAGCGGCATTTCAAACATAAAATTCAAAAAATCGCGAACATGTACCCAAACATCTATCTTTGCTTCTTTAACTCGTGCACGAAAACAAACAGCAAACAACAAACAACAAAAACCTTAACCCTTAATGCTTGCACATTGAGCCAAAACATGTGCACCTTCAATGTGTC
>Ga0099797_100811_pt1 | contig 18479 bp, 18 predicted proteins | sample Uncmet_Sort48C_1_FD_89871 | JGI IMG/M metagenome (GOLD analysis project Ga0099797, IMG submission 89871) | Marine eukaryotic communities from CALCOFI LINE 67, Pacific Ocean - C012_Sort48C_1 | ecosystem: Environmental > Aquatic > Marine > Oceanic | place: Pacific Ocean: Monterey Bay | collected...
TGGATGGCGACGGTGACAGAACGAGGCACACGTCGGCGAGTGAGCCAGTGTACTGGTACGCATTGCGGCGAGGTCACCCTTACGAAGTGCTCGAAGCACCGGACATATCAGTGATGCATGTGAACGGTACAAGTGTGAAGATTTCATATTGTTGCGTAAAGATGGAGGGCGAGGACATCGGTATTTCAGAGTGGCAGGTGTATTTCCGGTGGGAGACAGATGCAGACGGCGAGAAACTCTGGTATCAGGGCCCCAAGAACGAGTTCGAGATGCATGACTTGACGCAAGGTTTGAAGTACGGGTTCAAAATACGGGGAAGAATCGGGAAGTCAGAGGAGTGGAGCCCATATGCGTATAAGGAAGTGAGCCCTTGTATGTTGCCGAGTGCGCCTCGAAATCTAGTTGTGAAATATCACAACGTGTCGACTAGCAACGGGTTTTCGTATGCAGGCGGCGTGCATTTCAAATGGGATCCGCCGGAGTTAAGTCCGGGGTGCGCGGTGGATCGATACTTGATATTCGGTATGCATACTGACATGCCTGTGGAGTTTCGGCACAAGTATTTTTACGACAGAGGGTATCGTGGAAACTTTTTCGGGTCCCATCAAGATTACGACACTCGGCATGATAAGTACATCCACTGGCGTGAGTTCCTCGGTTTTACCACGTTCAATGAGTTTTTCTATCAGAACGAAGTCCGGGTACGCGTCGGAACCACGTGGGAGTTTGCCGTTTTTGCCGAGAACCAGGCAGTGCGGCAGGAAAACCCAATGCTATTGCCGCATCTCCCGATTTATCATCATCATCCGGATAAGTTTGCACCGAGTTACGCAGCTGAAACGGACTACTATGCGTTTCCCCATCCGGAAGAACTTGTTGAGAACAGAACCTTTCCGCACCGGAAAACTATTATGCCGACAATGGGCGATCACGAGGTGTACGGCGAGCACGTGGGAATCACGCTGAACCCGATTCCAGTGGATATGGAGCCTACCAACGCAGGGTTGAACCCGTTTACATGGAGGTGGGGATTAGGAAAATTCGATGGCGTGCAGCCTGCGTATCTCACGAAAGGGAATCTGGAATCTCCAAGCTGCGCGGCGAATCCAGTGAAACGCTGCGGCGTCGCATTTATCTGGAGTCACTACAGTGAAGGCGTAGCTTATGAAGGGGACCGAGCGTATTGGCTAGTGCAGGCAAATGGTATTCCAAATCACGTGATGAACGAAGAACGGGAAGCAAAAATGCCATTTGAAGTTTGCGAACAGTGGATGCAGTTATACCTCCCGCTGGAACCAAAAAGGAACACGGACGATCTTGGAAATCACTTCTTCCGCGATGCAAGCGAGGCTCCGCATGGTGTTATGGGTATCGCTAAAACTGGTGCGCTGATTCACAGTCACTTGTCGAATTTTGACGGCGAAAATGATATTGCAATGCGCCCTGAAAACGAAGGGCTAACGGTCGATTCGTGTAATGGACACTCAGACTACAATTGTCACTATCATTATCATTCTATTTCGAGAAAGCATGCTTGCAGTCCTAAGTGCGTATTTGAGGAGTGCGCAATTATTGGCTGGATGGTTGATGGGTTTCCGATGTACTCGCAGTGTGCAGGTCTCCGAAGCTGCTATCACATGAGAAACAGCTCTGACGATGGGGTTATCGGCGATGACAGCGCAGATTGGTTTTTCCGAAACAGTTTTGCAGATGCGTGCGAGTTAGACGAGGCTAACGGGTACGACTTCACTGGGAGCGGCATCAAGGACAACAACGGTAACGAGATAGTTGGCTATGCGTATGTGGCCTCTGACGTCATGTTCGGGACGCCACCGAAACTTGCCGGCGCTGTACAGCCGTTCCGATACAACATCGACTACACAGAGGCAATCCCGTTGAACAACCCATCCAAGTGTGGCGCGCCCACGCACGAGCCGCACTCGGTGACACTAGGGGGCGCTACAGTGTCGCGGGATATATTTTTTGCGGGAACTGCATCGGGGTCCAAGGCGACTGGTACTTTGAGCCGAGGCAGTGTGCCCGTAGGGAAATATTCCGGCTTCTTGGAGGGGAGTGACTACTTGCACGACGACGACGAGCTGCGGCCCTTCATGGAGCCCGAAAGTTACGCGCATTATGAGGATGGTGTGAAACTCGAGATACAGTTCAATAACAGATACGTTTGGGGCGCACCCGCGAATGGAAGTATTACAATTGCGGAGCACCCTACGTCGCCGCTGAATCTGCGAAGGATATACGCGCCCGATCCCTACGTAACCGAGTTCTGTACGTCTGATAACTGGGTAAATTACATTCCTGCGGGCTACAATTCCAGTGATGCAAATGACACTTCGTTTTCCTATGATCGCGTGTCTGCGAACTCGCTCAGAGGCGGCTTGATCGCTATCGAATGGGAGCCACCAAGGTATTCGGGCATGGTGCCGATAGACGGTTACACAGTGCAAGTGAATCTGGGCGGCTCGCGAGGCAACGAGATCTTCGTTTTCGCTAATCACAGTGGTGTTAGTCAGATCTTCGATGACGCACGCATCGATGGGTTGAATATCGTGAAGAAACTTCGAACCTGCATCCATAGCTTGGATGCTGATTTTGACAACGTGGTTGGAGGTGGGCGTCTGTATGGAGTACGAGTTGCAGCATTCAACAAGCTGCAGCGTCGAGAGAACAATGTGATGGCGTTTGAAAGGCATGACCGAAGGGATCCGCACTACAGCTGGCGCAATGACAAGTACCCCAGTAGTTTCCTTGATGCGGGCAAGTTGAGCTGGAGTGAGACGAAATATTATCTGGCGGAGGCTGAGGAAGCGAGGCCTCCGGCTCCTATTGATGTGCGCATAGTGCAACGAACGAAAACGGCGGTCATCCTTTCCTTCGATCTGCCATCAGGCGTCCCCGATTGGTCGGATCTATTTGCCAACGACACGAACGCAACTAACGCGACAGAATCTTTCAACTCAACCAACTCAACGAATGAGACCGCATATTATGATCCGTTACAGTATTCGTATTTCGTGCGACAAGCGCGCGATTACCAAAGGTTTGAAATGCCTCTGAAATATGATTACCGTGTGTCGTCGTTGAATTACTTCCAAGAAGTCAGCAGAAAGTGGCCGTTGCCTCCGATAGTTTTGAATGACACAAACAATTCATGTCTGATCTGGAACGACACTGATGGAAGCTCGACTTGGGGTGTTTTGCTGATGAATAACGGAACCGAAAACTGCACATTCATAACGGAGGCGAATGAGACTGTCGTTGTGGAGCCGTACTCGAATGCAACGTTGAATGGCACGCTGGACGTAAATGAGACGGAGCCATCGTATCTGAGTCCGTTTTACGCATTATGCGACTACGCCACAAGATGTTATTTCAATGTTTACGACGACTCCGCACTGGATGATGACATCAACTACATACCGGGGACCGATGACTGGGTAGTGCGTACTCCAGCATACAGAAGGTAATAATTTCGAGAAATTTTCTGATAAATTCTTGATTTAATGCTAATCCTGAAAACTAGGTTGCATAAGCTAAAGTGGAGTGGCGCTTCGAGGCTGGCAACAGTAGAGGACTTGGTGCCTGGAGAAGTGTACAACCTATCACTAGCGTTCATCACAGATGCTGGCGAATCGAACTTGACCACGTTTCAGTTTACTGCGGGTTTTGTCCCCGACGTGCCTGACAATTTGCTGCAGGTCACGTGCGAGGACTGTCTGCATCTGTCTTTGAATGAGACGAAGGTTGCGACGGAGCTCACCGCAAAGGTGAGTTGGGCCGACTTTCGTGTGGATGACCCCCGGTACACGGACTATTTCCCGGTACTGGCGTACGAGATTGCGACGTACAAGTATCAGAACTCGACAGTGGACGGGACGTCGTACCCGAATGAAACAGCGTACGAACTCTCCCAAACTTTCACGAACAGAAGCGAATACGAAGTGGAGACCTATTTGATAGATGGTAACGAAACCTACTGGAACTTTACAGTGGAGGTCGGAACGCTGTACTCGATACGTATCCGCTCGCAGAACTCCGTGGGCTGGGGGCCCTGGACGAGTCCAAGAGAAGTTCGCGCAGGGTTCCCACCTGGTCCGCCGAAGAACATGCAAATTGAGCATCAAAGTGATAGCACTGTAATACTCACTTGGGAAGCGCCCGACTTCTCCGGCGGCCAATTCGTAGATGTGCTGCACTACAACCTGTATTCGCTGCCCCATAAGACGGCAACGCCAGCGAATATCGACCCAATACTGAACACCAGGATCGTACTGGACGATCTAGATACAGGGAATTACAGGACAATGGGGCTCACGGCTGTGAACAATGCCGGTCAGGAGAGCGCAATGCTAGAATTCTCCATGTATATCGGGGTCCCACCCATTCAAATGGACGAAGTCTACCTGCTATCGAAGGGTATCAACGAAACAAACGCTAGCTCGTTGTATTTGGGGTGGACTAGCGCATTCTCGAAGCTGCCTATAGTAGAGTATCAACTAGCGACGGATCCCTTACCGCTGTACACGTATCAGGACGAGACTACCACATCGACGTACGTGCTGAACGAGACGGCCAACACTACAGGGGTGAACACTCTGTACGCAGGTTCGACGGTCCTGGATACGCTAGCCATGCAGAATCAATCGAATATGACGATTCTCTACAGTGGCTTAGATACCAGCTTCGAAGTAGAAAATCTCGTGCTTGGCAGGGAATACAGGTTCAAGTAAAATGAAAGACTAGAGCACGGCTTTTATATGATAGGTTCAAGATCCGTGCTAGGAATGTGAACGGATTTTCACCGTGGAGCACTGGACGGCAACTATTGTATGCTGAAAACTACTATTTGCCAGCTCCAATCAACGTGACGTGCCACGAGCAGTCTGAGACGAGCATCGAAGTAACATGGGAGGACGATTATTTCGCTCTAGGGGCAGACGTTGAGAAGCTGATCGAGTACGAGGTCTACATTACGAATAAACAGTCTAATCGACAAATTTTCGAGACGGTCCGGGTACGAAAATCGGGTCCCTCGATGCAGAGTTTTTCGTTTCATGATCTGCTCCCAGGCAACCTCTACACACTCGGTGTCGCAAGCTGCAACATCAATGGTGTCATGCTTAAATTGCTTTGAATAGCCACATTTTTTCCAAAATTAGGTTGCGGAGGGCGAAGCACATGTGAGAAGTATGCAGCAGTAGTTCCGACGAAGCCGAGCTCTGTGTATCGAGTTTTTGTCGACAATGTGGCTCTTGGTACGCGCGATTTGTGCCCTCTGAGCGTGAGCCAGAAGTATGAAAACTACAACGAGTGGTGGCTGGGCGCGCAAGTCTATGACTATGTGAGTCATATCATCATAGAGGAGCCGGACAAGTTTTGTTACAATGACACCGAGCAATATCCGTGGGCGAATAACCACTTACGCCTGCTGAATACCACGGTGGTGATTGGTTGGGATCTGAACCCAAGCACGGCTGCAACAGGCGGTATGTTGGTTGATAAATACAACGTCTACGTTGCTGACGAAGAACATGGGGACTACGATATACTTGGGGTGGTTGATATTCCCGGGTACAGACAGGTCGCAAATTATTCAGTTGGCGGTATCTTCGCATTTCATGGTTGCAACGAGACCGATTTCGTGAATTCGCCAAATCGCGACCCGTTGCCGTCCAGATACTTCAAAGTGTCGGCCGTGACGCAGGCGGGTGAAAGTCCACTCTCGGACGTTGCTGAAGTTTTCTGCGGTCAACCGTATCCGAAACCTGACCAAAACTTGATGATTGCAGAAGTTGTCGCGCCGGTGAAAGACTACTCGACAGAGGGTGAGGATGACATAGTATTCTCAAAAGATGGACCCGAAACCTACGATACCATGCACACAACGATGCCGGCCGAAATTAAATTGCATCTGCCCTGGCATGAGTATGAGACGCAAGATTTCATTGGCTATCACGGCGACTTGGTTGGCATGGAGATCGAACTGTTGATTGAGGAGAATGTGAAGTCGATCGATGATCGCGGGAAATTTTTCGTGTATCCGGCAGATGACCTCGGTGGGCGCGCAGGGGATATAGACAACCGAAATCCAGGGAACTACTTCTTGAATCAGTACTATCACGTGAGTAAGGAGTATTTGCCGTTCTCCTCGAGCGATTTCGCGAAACCTGTGCCGACGGATTACGTGACGCCGTATGCCGAAACGGAAACCTGGCCCCCCGGCAACAAGCCTCTGAGCGGCAAAAACCCATACAAATTCATCCGCTATGCTGACCCGTACTACGGAGACCCAAGCAGAGATCCGTACCAGACGCTCGTGAACCAATGGAACCGGTGGCAGACGAAAAAGGCCGAGCTGATGAATGAGGGCGGGAATTTCGGGTTGCAACTCTATGACCGCGTGACGATCACGGACCCCCATACGAAAACGTATACGTTCACGAATTTGAAGGAGGGCTACGTTTACTACGTGAAGTACGCGTTGGTGTCGCGTGCAGGGAGGAGTATGTACTCGGATCTCAAGTACGTTTTCCTATCTCGGGTGCCACAAAAGATCTACCAGCCCTATGGTATCCACGCAAGCTTAGAGGAGTGCGGGATCGGATGGCGTTTCAACACCTTCCGGGATGGGCTCGATGTATCAGAGACGGGGTACTCGGAGCAGCTGCATAACCGGTTCGCGATCCAGTACTTCAAGGTACAATAATACTATGGAAGTATAATATCCAATTGTTGAAACTCGCAAAGGTGTACATGAGCTTCACCGATAATTTCGCTCTGGCCGATGTGGTACTGGAGACCAATACCACGCACTACACGCATCCTTGTGCCCAATTGGGTCAGCAGAGGCATCAGTTTTACTTCTGGATCGCGGGCGTGAACCAAGCGGGCGAAGGTCCTCCAAGCGACCCCCTACGGTAAAGTCTTCATTCTCTTGAGAGTCGTCTGACCTTTGAGTTTCTAAAGGTGGAGCTGCTCGCATCTCCCGGAGCGGCCGAAGAAACCAAAGCTGTTCTACTATCTCGGGGGAAGTGGCTATGGCTGGGATCTCGTGGAGCCCGACAGGAATGACTACGTGACCGTATCCTGGGAGCATCCCGAGGTATTTTCAGAAAAAAAAAATAGGCAATCCGGCGGTAAAAAAAAAGCTGTACGGTGGTGAGCTGCTGGGCACGAAGGTGTTGTGCTGGGGTAACGAATACATGCTGTGGAGGAATTTGACAAAGTGGTCAACCCCCGGTCAAGATTACGACCTCTCAGACATCGGGGGAATGGGAGACGGTAAGTCGATGCGAGTGTTTTGGGCGAAAGGGCCGGACCCCAGGCTGAATATCACCTCGCTAAACCCCACGCAACAGTACCAATGCAGAGTCAGTGTCGTGACAGATGTATTTGTGCTGCTCATTTTCAGTTTGCCAAAATAAGTTAATAGGTGGGGCAGTCGCCGTTGTCGGAAGCAGTGGACTTGCGTATGAGTGGGCGTCCCTTGGCGCCTCCGTATGCTCCGAAGTACGTGGCCTCCACCCGAGACCCGTACTCCATCACAATTGAATACGACCCTAGTTCCATTCAGGTGAATGGTGGGGTGCTGCAGTATGTGTACGTGTATGTCTCGATCGACGGCGTGATCTGGGACATCGATAATCTTCTCGTGCCCTATGCCTACGCTCCTGCGGATTGGGAAACGAACAGTAACCAGCATTTCCAGAGCTGCGACGCTTCAGAACGTCTGCAGAACGATGATCGGCATCAGCAGTTCCTGTGGTTTCGTTACGCTGGAGCAAACGAAAATGGCGTAGGTGGGCTTTCACCAGCGTTGAAAAAGCGCTGCTCCCCGTTGCCCATGAAGCCGAATCAGGTCGTGATCAGTGAGCGCCTATGGTTCCCTACGCAGCAGCGAGGTACTAATTCTTGTACTATCTAGTTCCCTAGCATGATTTCTCCACAGGTAGCATGATTGTAACATTCGAACCCAGAGATTTGTATGGGGCAAATTTGGTCGGGTTCAAGATTTATTGGAATGGTGGCGATGGTACGGCGAAGTCCAAGCGGCTCCTCGCTGTAATCACCGACATCAACCAGCGGCACTATGAAGTTAGAAACGTCCGGAAAGACCACGGGTACTTTTTCACTAGTCTTTTCACGAGTATGGGCCGGGCAGGTGGGGAAATCTGGGACCCCGTGTTCCTCTATGCCTGCTTTTCGTGCAATAATGATGTCATGATCGTGTTCTACAAATTGGTGCTGAGACACGTGTGAAAAATGAAAAACTGATAAGTGAGTTTTCGCGATTTTTCAAGGTATCGAATCTTCGTGGTGGTGGTGTCCGACGTCGGTGAGAGTTTGATCTCGGACGCGGATAATCGGTACTTCGCTGCGGCGCCGGAGGTTCGTTTTTAGATTTCCATTTTCTTAAATTTTTCGAATTCAGGCCCCTCCTCCACCGATGTTGATCGCGTCATTTGAAACGCGCGTGGCGATTGGGCTGCAATACCCGGTAAACGAGAACAGCAACGGGTATACCGGAAAAGCGTACGACATCGGCGGGGTGAACTGTGGAGGCGACAAATGGAGGCTCTACACCTCTCCGGACGGGGAGACTTGGACCTTGCCAGCAACCACCAACGAAATTCTAGACAATGGTAAAATTTTGATTCAGCTTTCGGAAGTTGTTTTTCAGTGCTCTTTTTCTCTAGGTATCCGGGCCGACGATACTCGCGTGTACTCCACTGGTTACAATCAAGGAGGGACGGCGCGAGTGGATTACGATGGCAATAATCTGGACTACGTCTGGGCGAAGTCGCAATTGTGCACGAGTTGTGATGCGTGTGCGTTTTCGGAGACGTCGAAATTCCGAATTGCGCTACCGCCCGCGACACCAGGTGGACCGATTAGCAAGCTGAGTAGCACGGAAACTAGTATCGAGTTCCTATTCGAGCCAGTGAACACGTTTGGGGCCGAGCTTCTAGGCTACGAATTCTACTTTATCCAAGCATATCTCGTGGCCGGGTTCGGGTACACGACGCCTCTGCAGCTGTCTTTGCCAGCTAGTACGCGCACGTACAACGTAACCGGGTTGATAACCGGCGCGCGATATCGTGCGTACTACCAGGTGCGAAGCGAGGTCGGATTATCTGATCCAACCACGAATACTGGGGTGTCGGGGCTGTTTTTCGTGGGCGGGAAGCCCGAGGCACCCGACGACCCGTACGTGATGGAGGGCGTGGGCTGCCAGGACTCTTGCGACTTGAAGTGGAACAAGTACAACGCGCTGAAGAACTACGGAGGCCCAAGTGGCAAGATGTGGGGCTACAATCAGCCACGCTATAGGATGTGGTGGTCGGCTAGTGTGAATCACTGGAACCCGACCCCCGACTACGAAGGCCAAGTAGTAGAACCCTACGTGGATCTCGTCACCTACGACCTGGCTCCAGATCCCCAAGTCAATGTACCCTGCGCTGGACTGCCCGACTGGTCCACGCAGGAGTGTCAGGACGACAGCAATTCCAATACCTGTCCGCGCCTCGATCGCAAGAACGGTGGCACAGTCTACGTTAAACTCGCGATTTTTGACGTCGAGTTGAACGAGTACGGCGACTTTTCTGGGCCAACGGCTTTTGTGTGTACCCCGAGACCCCTGACCCACACCATTCATCGAGTCAACTCAAATTCGAATCAAATAACGGTGGGCTGGACGCCGCCAGGAGATCTCTACTTACCCCCGAACCCCCACTTCTATCACTCGGTAGCTTTGGAATTTTTTATCTAAACCCAGGGAATTTTTTATCTAAACCTCAGCCGGCTGCGACCCATTAAATGAAACAGATCTTCTCTCACTATTCGATCTGGGTAGACGATGGTCTGGGGGGCGAGGTGAAGCTGTACATGAATATCACGGATCCGTACCAAACTCAGGTTTATGACTTTATATTTCTGAGGGCATATGCTCATGTTATCCGCAGGCTTCGATTACTGGTTTGGAGCCGGTTCGGAAGTACACGATCTATCACAGTGTTGTGACGAATGCAGGGAAGACGCCGGTGCTGACCTGCACGGAGTGCTGGATCCAGATTCACACCTGCAGTCCGGTGTTTCGGCAGCCGGTGCTATACCCCTACCGCACCAGCGTGAAGAACGTGCTCTCTGTCGCCTGGGAGCCTCCAGAGGACACCGGAGGTCTTCCCATTTAATAAATTGGCCCAACCCGAATGAGCAATGTGAATCACACAGGGTGTCCAATAACGGGCTGGAGAGTGATGAAGTGGACGAACGAGACGGATGGCATTTGGGGTTGGGACGGGATATGGCCTCCAGGTACGGATTGGACGTCACCTTTCGCGCAAGGGCTTAGTGGGCTCAACCGTGTTGGCACAGTGAGCTTGGGTTATCAAGATGGTGACGTTGTCCGGCTCAAGATTCGTGCCTACAACCTCGAGTACTTTGTGGATTCAGAGGACTATCTCGACATGATGGTAGGGGCGTCACCACTCGTGATGGATGCGCCCTATCTAGCTGAGCCCAAGCTGTCGGTATAATCTGCATTATTTCCAACACACGTGTGTGTCACGTTTTATCCCCAACACACTTGTGTGTCAGGGCAAGAAGACCCGGCTCGTTTTTTGTCTATTCGCTGGAAAAAAGGGCTTCTACTCCATACATCTGAGCTGGCACGTGACAAACGAAATCATGAGAGACGCGGAGCCCGCGGGTTTCGCTGTTTATAGAGACGACGGCCATCACAATAGCTCCTTCCAGTACATCGACTGGACTCAACCAGCTGCCAATATGAAGGGCACGTTGCTCGATGGCAGCATTGAACCTGACGAGAGCTGCACACATCAGTACTACGACGGTACAAGAAAGCCCAGTCAAAACTTTTCCAGGTTCATTCATTGTAGGTGTTTGCGGGACAGATTTACCTGATTGGCAGCCAAAGTCTTGTAAACATCTCCCTGTGTACAACGTGAGTCACGCGCGATCATGCGTGGTGAACGGACTGTTACCCAACACCTACTATCGTTTCAGAATAGCGGCCATCAACGTGAACGGTCGGGGACCAGTGTCGGAGGAAGTGATGATCAAGACGGGCTCTGTGGCAAACATTTTCAATACTGTTCCGGCCTTCCTGGAAGCCACTTCCGGGGTCACAGAGCAGTTCTCGGCCGCAGCAGCGCACGAACCAAACACCACGAGCAACGTGTCCATCACCTTCAGGTTTCCGCAAATTCCCGCAGTTGAGAAGTTTTTACGTCTCACAGTTGGGATGAAGTTCCGAAGGAAGATGGGGACTTCATTTATAATTACGTGGGGAACATCACCTGGCTTCCGGACGACCCGAATTTGAATACGACTGGTCTGGTCACAACGCTCAAATACAACGGGAGCGGGACGCCCGAAGATCCGATGGGACCTGTAAATAAAATCCTAAATGCCTGAATTTGCATAGGGCGTGCATTTTGCAACAGACTTTTTTGTTGAGAGGACGTGTGAGAGCTCCAGATCGTAAATACGCCATGTGAGGTTTTTTTTTTTCAGGGAGGAGTGACGGAATTCACGATCAATGCGAATGAGACGGTGGAGATGAGCGAGTTTTTGAAACCACGTAGGACCTACGTGTTCCGGTTACAGGCAGAGTCTGAATTAGGATTATCCGAGTACAGCGCCCTAAGCACGCCTTCGTACTTGGTATTTTTTGTCTAGTATAGATTTTTTCACTTGGGGTTGTAGTCCAACAAATATTAACTGGAGGCTGGAAAGCCGAGCAACGTAGAGAACTTCCGTCAGAACTTTGACAAGGAAGGGCTGGCTGGAGTCGCTCATCTGATCTGGGACAGGTTCAAATTTGGCGGCTCATGCAGTTGAATTGACCCGTATATCTAGCATTGTCAACTTGACTTTTGCTGTGGACGTGAACCCCACCGACTACATCGAGGGTTACGTGCCACCGCCAGAAGAAGACGACGCGTCAGACGATTGTGAATAAATTCATAGAAAATCCATTTTGACAACTTCGATGGAGAATTTTTTATTGCAGCATCTAGCGGTAACTCTACGAACAGTACCGGCGGAGGTGGCGGGAGGCGGCTGCTGAAAGAGTCGAGCACGGATAACGTTATCGGCTCCGAGCCTGAAACGGGTCCTCCAACGAACAACTTCGATGGAGAAGACGTGATGCTGGATGAGGACCAGGCGTTCGGACAGACCACCAAGAAGGTGCCGCTGGTGGACAAGAGCAAAGAGGAAGATGAGGTGATTCGCCGGCTTCTGAGTGGGAACGCCACCAACGGGACAAGCAGCGGGACGAGTAGCAGCAGGTACACAGTTTTTATAGAGAGCGTTTCCTGGGCTGCCCTTGCTGCTCATAACTGAAAAAAACCTCTATAGTGGATGCACTAGCACGTCGGGTGGCAGTACAAACGGGACGAACGGGACCAATGCGACGGACTCGAGCAGTTCTTCGTGTCCGGAGACTACCGATACTGCCACTACCAGCATCGACATGTGGTGGCTACCGAAGCCGGCCACCACCACCACGACAACCACGACTATCTGGCTGGGAGATACATGGTACTCCACAGAGAGTGGCGGGGTATTGTTCGAAAGTTGGGCCGGGAATCTCCTTCTTGCAACTTCCAAATTAGGACTTCTTTGGCAACACGTACTATGAGATCTGGGGGCGAGAGGTTTACAACTTTGAAGCCTACATCACTAGCACGGAGAGGCCCCTGAACGCCAATGTCACTACGACCATGCTTTACGAGGATCCCTATCGTCTGTTGTTCAGGTTCCTCACTATGTACTGGGAGAGTGTCTTTTTCAGGATGTTATTCAGAGAGTTGTTGCACGGCTTTGAGTGATGAATTTGGAATGACAGGCAACTGATCAAGTTCGGATCCGCTGCCACCATACTCACGCAGAAAGAGAACCCCGTACATAGTCTCGACTCCTTCCCTTTCTTTAGCGAAAACACAACAGGGCGCCCTGATGGAGTTCAAGATACGTACCAAGAACAAGGCGATGGCTTCAGATTTTTCCTCACCTGTGCGCGTTTTTACGGGCGTGGTGTCGTCTGCCATTCGGGACTTAGAAATCACTGAAGAAGAGGCTGAGTTCGTGACCATAAAATGGTATAGACTGGTTTTTTCTTCACCGAAGTAGCGAGAGAGAGAGAGAGAGAGTCTTGGATGCTAGGACTACAAAATTTTTCCTCCAGGAGTCCCCCGGCTGACATTGGAAATGCCGCGTACCTGACGCACTATGAGGTATATCTTGAATGGAAGGGACTCGAAAAATTTAATCGGTGATGTATGTGCGACGAGGTAGACACTCTGAGTAATGTGTAGTGCAGGCATGTGAATGTGAGAGCGGCCGCGTTTATGACTGAACATCGTAAAAAAGGTTATGTACGAGATCTTCGGCGACATGGGCTCGACTTGCACGTCTACAAACGCTACCTCGAACAACAGCACCAATGCGACAACAACATCATGCATAGAGAATAGCGGCCCTAGTTATTCGTCAGGCTGGATGGAGAAGCCGAATTACCTGCTCCTGTGGGACATCCTCAAAACAGAGTTTGCCGAGGTTCCTTTAGTAGCAGAGCGAGAGATTTTTGTGCTTTTGATAGAATAAAACCCACTCGAACTTGCATTGTCTGTCAAGCGGAGTTTTTGTCTCTAATCAACTCTTCCATGTGAAAAAACAGTTGGATGACAAGTACGTGTACAGCAAAACCATCCTGCGTTACTCCGTGCGACCAGTGACATACATCGGAAAGGGGCCCGCCGCAAGTGTCTCTGGCGTGGTGACGTAGACGAGTCCATGGAGCAATCAGGAAGCTCAGAGTCTCTTGAAGCTAAAAACTTGCTTCTCGTTGACAGAGAGCGACGCGTTCGCGCGCTTTCAGTAGCGTGGGACCCCTCACGTTAGCGAGTACATTATCACTTTATAACCCAGGTTATCCCTGTTGAACCGGCCCCACCCTTGGCCGGGAAGACTTCTTTTACGATTATTATACGATTTTTCTAGCTGACTGGTGCTGGTTTCGGCGGGTATCACATCTTACGATTATTATACGATTTATCACAGTCACAAAGCCTGGCAGAGAACAGGCTTGAAGTTAGGCTACTTCGGGTTGTTATACGATTTCTTAGTTTACGGATTTTATACGGCTTCTTTTACGATTATTATACGATTATCACGCGCGGCAATGATAGCCTACTGGATTAGAAAGGTAAGTGTGACACGTTCTTCGAGCAGATTTGGTCTATGAAAGGAAGACAAACCCTATTCAGCTGCTCGAAGACGGAGTACGAAAAAAAAACACTTCCATGGTGATGTCGAGGCACGACGACACATCTTTTTTGAACGTTGTGCAGTTTAGAGTCGTGCAAGTCGTAGAAAATTGTTCGAACGCGAATGCGATCTACGAGAGAGACGCATGAGTTTTTTGTCCCGCATCGTATGTAAGTTGTTCCTGCAAATGTAGGCTGTTGTTGTGCGTGTAGCTTCTTAGTGGCCTTGACCAGTAGAGTTGCTTTCGAAATTGTGGTTGACAGAGAGGATTGGAGAGACTGATTTGGCGTCGTTTGGCGCAGAGACTGATTTGCCGTGAGAGTGTCAGGTCTAGAGATGCCCTCGTTTTTTGCGAAATAATTCATTTTTCCAAAACACAGAAGGAGAATAGTTTTCTCAGAGGGAGAAGAGCATTGTGGGAAATCGTGTTTCTAACACAACTACCAACGAAGATGTTGTCAAAATTCGTCGTAGCGGGCGTTGCCCTCATGAACGGTGCTGTGGCACTCGACTCCATCGATGAGCAGGAAGAGATGAACATGCTTCTCACTCTTCGTATGTTGCAGGTAAAATTGTTGTCTGAGGCTCTCCGCAAATGGAAGGAATCCAAAATTAGTCCAACACTACGAGCAACAAAACCACAACAACAACAACAACCACCACCACTACCACTACGACGGTGGTATCTAAATATCTTGCGTCGCGTTGTCCCATGTTTTGTGTTGATTCTAGGCGGTAACCGAGGCTGCCGTGACCACCAACGCACCTGCCACCGCGCCTCCGGCCACGGACCCTCCGGAGGGATTTGAGGTAAATCATTACGGTTTTCTTAGAGCGTTCTGAAATGCAGTAAAAATGACAACGCCTCATCAGGTTGTCGAGAGGGAAGTGAGTGGTTCTATCGCAGCTGTCGGCGGTAAGTTCACCTTGACTACCGCTGATGGCGATGCCGTCGAAGTTCCTGCCTACGCCCCTGCCGTTGTCTCCCGCAAGGTCTCCATGACGGTACGAGTTTTTGGCTGCTACCGTAGCGTTGTGTGGGAAGAGAGAAGAGAACCCATCCGGTGAAGTATAAAATCGGATCTAAATAGGGTGACTCTGCCGCTATGAACGCCATCGCCACTGAGTGCACCGCCAGCGCCGCCTTCAAAACGGAGTTGGCCGCCAAGTTGTACACTGGTACGGAATATGTGAAAGATTTCGGTTGTCTATAGAGAGCGCAGCAGAGTACAAGTGAAATGGCTGCTGAAACATATAAGGTGCGGGAACAATGACTGTTGACAGCTGTGCCGTCGCCCGTCGTGCTCGTCGCGCTCGTAAAAATCCGATAAAAGACAGAGGCGCAGATTGGCGTTTTGCGCGATTCATTATATCTTAGGTCAGCTTCAGGACTCTGCCCAACTTGATGTTGCCACCACCCTCAGTGGTGTGACTGTCGAGCAGGTTCTAAACACTCAAATCTGGGTGTGACCATGCCTTGGTGAAGCTCTTTTTCAAAAGGCCGCCGCAGTGGAAGCTCCGGCCGCTACCGCAGTGACCGCGGCTGTTAGCGCAGCTGTCACCGCAGTTGCCACTGACGGTATGATTGGTGGAGTTGAAGTCGCCGCGGTCACTGCTGCCGTCGAGGCCGCCACTGTCACTGTTGCTGACCCAGAAGTGAAGGTTACCGTTGAGGAGACTGTTGCGAAGACTGAGGCTCCTGCCGAAGATGACGATGACTCCTCCGCCTCCACTGCCAGCGTACTCGTCGCTTCCGCCCTGTATTTTCGAAATTGAAATTGACGAAGTTTCCCGAATAACTGAATTAATTCTAAAAATTAGCGCCATGCTCTCCTTGATCTAAGTCGAGTCGGTGGATAGGAAACGGCCCCGTTCTCTCAGTTCGGGCGTGATGTAGTAGTTTTGAGCATAATAGCTTCCTTCGTATGGTGGTTAATTGAAAAAATTTGTGGTAGAACGAACTTTCCTAAATTCTTTTGACACATGTGGGAATGTGTTTTGCAACGTATAGAGATATATTTAGAGTAATTACGCTAATTGTTGCCAAGACACACACGGTTTTCTGTGGACTTTTCCTGAGGAATCTATTTTCATTGTGTGATTTCCGAGCTGCTCAGGCATGTTTGGGTTTCATGCGTTTCTCGGTCGCGAAGCTTTCCTACCCTTCCAAGCTAATGCGAAGATCGTAACAAAAGTTTCAGACGCGCCTCAATATTATGGTCGTATAACACTGTCAAAAGTAAAAAGCAGTCAGGGTTCTTGTCGATAGATACGTAGCTTTGCAACTCGTGACATATACTTTCGTCGGTCTTTCCCTTCAAAAGATTTCTCTTCACGGAAAACCTTTAGAGGGGACCACATGGTTGATGTGAACGAGTTTGATCTGCTTCGCTGTGAAATCGAATCCGGATTCGTCTTATCTTGAAATTGCTGTGTCGATAGATAGAATAACATTTTCCACGACGGGCACAACACCTGTGCTAGTGTAGTAGAAACTCTATCAATTCGTTTAGTCTCGTCGTTGCTTAGCAGTAGAGTTCCCTTCGCGCATGTGTTCAAGTAAAAAACGTAGGCATCACTCCAGCGATTATGTGGTCAAATCTTCGCTTGAAGTTCAGGTCTTAGCAGAATTCGAACCTAAATGTGCAGAGCCCTAAATAGATGCAGGGACAGAGTTTATGGACCTCATTACGACGAAGCTGAGCAAAGAATTGATCCACAATTTTCGTATATTATTAATCTTCACAGTTTCACTATTTAGATTTATCTAACTATTTAATCTGAACTATTCATATGATCTGATACTAGAGCTCCTCTGACAGCGAGATACGGTCTGCGTGTTGTTTGGGGTCTAGTTACCCACTACGCATGTGACTTTCATCTATGCATGTGAGCAGCGAATCAATCGCAGACAAGGCGTCAGGCTAGTACTCTCTCTATGGGAGAACTCTAGTGATATATAGTCTTCTTGAAATCATTCTGGAAACCTGAGAAAACTGTTCGTCTAGAAAATGAAACTTTGCTGGATTCATAGTGATGCACTACACGAGCCCCCGCGTTTTCTGTAATTCTGTGCAGACAGTTATTTGGGCTTCCATGGCGGGCCAGCAGAGACGACGGGTGCAGTAATTCACTTTCTCTGCATGCAAGAGATGAATTAAAAGATTCACAGTAAGCTGTATCGGCTGTTTCACCATTGCCCTCCAGTCCTCTTGCGTACGGAAAAAGCTGCAGACATTCTAGAGTCGTAGGAAGCTCTCCTGCGTTGGATTGCTCTTCATGTCCTTCAAGTTGCCTAATTTTGCGCAAACACGGCTGGACAAATATGCATTAGCGCGACGGATAATGACCCAGTTGTCATGCGTCTCCAAATGAATACAGCGAATATAAGTATGCTTGTCCGTGACACGACGTCGCGGCCAGGTTCTGCTGTGCATAGTGTTGAGTGTAGTCCTGGATTGTTATAACAGGCAGCTTTTTCAACAGCTGGGGACAGAGCTGCTGGACCCCGGAGGGGAAGTCATGACTTCTCACTGCTACTGGTTCTGCAAAACGAAGCCAGGTTTGTGTAGAGTCTGAGCCGGTGGAAGCTCCGGGAACACAGGAATTAAGGGAATCCCTACAGTTCCTTTCCGTCTGATTTTCTGTCGCAAGTGTTCGTAGTAACTTATGAGTAGCTTAATTCCGCTACAGAGCGGCTTCAGAGGCTAGTTTGCCGTCTGTTTCTTCTATGGAAGACGCATATGACTCTTCGTCGCTTACACATAAAATGCCCAGTTGTCCGTAAAGTGTGGTGTCGGAGTTTTATGAGCGACGGCGTCGTTTTTGTTTACATCAAGAGAGGAAACATAGATAAGCTGAGAGACAGTGTAATAATTCGTACTCGAAGTGCGGATTTGCGCAGACAGACCAAGAGAGAACGCAGAGTGCGTGTTTTGTTGATGATTCGGAATTGTCATTGACACAGCATAAGGGGATATCACAGCATACGTGTTTCATCACACAATAAAACAACCGAAAAGATGTTGTCAAAGATTGTCATCGCGGGCGTTGCCCTCATGAACGGTGCCGTGGCACTGGACTCAATCGACGAGCAGGAAGAGATGAACATGCTTCTCACGCTCCGAATGTTGCAGGTATGAAGAGTCATATGGAGATCTCAATTT
>Ga0099797_100813_pt1 | contig 18445 bp, 16 predicted proteins | sample Uncmet_Sort48C_1_FD_89871 | JGI IMG/M metagenome (GOLD analysis project Ga0099797, IMG submission 89871) | Marine eukaryotic communities from CALCOFI LINE 67, Pacific Ocean - C012_Sort48C_1 | ecosystem: Environmental > Aquatic > Marine > Oceanic | place: Pacific Ocean: Monterey Bay | collected...
TGAACGACAACGATGTCGAGTATATGGAGATGACTCTCGATGGCAGTCATGGCAAGAACCAGGACAAAGGAAAGGACAAAGACAAAGAGAAGAGCGGCGGCAACAAGGGCATCAAGAACTACTCTTGATAGTAGTCATTGCAAGAACAAGGGCAAAGTCAAAGGAAAGTTTGACAAAGGAAAGGACAAAGACAAAGAGAGGAGCGGCGGCAATAAGGGCATCCAGAACAACTCTGGATGCAACACAAGGCAGCTAAAGCCGTTCTACAAAGGAAAGGACAAGGGCAAGAAGAAGAGTGCCAGCGCCAACGGCATCAACAACTGTTCTGGGTGCGACATAAGGCAGCTAAATCTGCTAGCGGCAGATGTGAAAGAGAAGGTCGATAATACCACAGACAAGAGCAAAGGCAAGCCGGAGGAGAGCAAAGGCAAAGACGAGAGCAAAGACAAGAGCAAAGGCAGACCAAAGGTAAATAAGTGAGAGGTAATGCATCAGTGCAGCAGCTTGGCAATAAGCTGTACATATGACCAGTTGACATGGACGGAGGAGGTGTTGTAGCAGCCCTGGAGGGAACAACAAAACATTGTATGGGGCAAATTTGGGATTCCTACAGGAGGTGTTCATAGGATCTCACTTGAGATGAAGGCCATACTCAGCACCACCCTATTGGTTGTCAGGCCGGTGGGACGGGTAGTGGGTATGACTCTGAATCTCTGGTGTGCTTGCATTGCCACTGCAGTAATCCCGAAATTTGCCCACACACTGGCAAGGCAGCGTAGGGCGGGATACATATTTATACGAATCGAAACCAAAATACCATACAAAGAACACTAGAAGGAAAATTATAACTGGAATAACGTGCCGCCTGGAATTGGCAGGCCCAGAAAAGACGAATGTGTCGCCCTTTGGGTTGGCAGGCCAAAAGAGATCATTTGCCGCCCTTGGATTGGCAGGCCCAGAATAAAAGGCAATGTGCCCATGCCCTTGCTTGTTGCATTGACTGGCCTTAGGCTTGTCTCAAGAACATGCCCGGCGTATGGAGCCTCTGTCGCATGGTGCCTCTGTCGCTGGTAATGCTTGGGCATACTTAATTTGCCGCCCTTGGATTGGCAGGCCCAGAATACAAGGCAATGAGCCCATGCCCTTGCTTGTTTCGTTGATTGGCCTTAGGCTTGTCTCAAGAACATGCTCGGCGCATGGAGTCTCTGGCGCTGGTAATTCTTTAGGCATACTTATATATATATATATATATATATATATATATATATATATATATATATATATATATATATATATATATAATGCGACAGGATTGGACATATCAATCTCATATAAGTATGGCGGGTCCATACTCCCCATATGCAATGTACTCAGGCGGAGGCGGTGAAATGCCCACAATCAGTCAGATTCTCGGTCTGGTGTCGCTCATAAACAGATAAAGAAGAGTGCCGCTCCTGAAGAGCAGGCCTAATAAGAAATAGAGGTACGACCTCGGTTTCAGATTCTGACTAAGTCACATCCGTACCCGGCCGGCCCGCCCAGGTGAAACATGCAATGGCCAATGATCCCTCGGGCCTCGGGGAAGGCTACTATGTTTAACAGTGTCAAATCAAAAAATGCAAAAAAAAAAATATATATATATATATATACATGATATTCAGGGAGTTGAGCGGATTCTGCAAGCCTCTTGTTGCCTCCAGTCATCTGGTCTGGACAGCGGGAGTTTTTGTTTTTTGCATTCTCTGCTGAGCCCACTCCAGAGTTGCAATAAGGAATCTCGATGGGAAGTTTACAAGGAAAGTAAATTTCCCTGCCATGTGAGCAGCATTGGAGAGGTTGGCAAGGGCTCCTTCCAACCACGGACCTTTTTGTTGGTGCGCCTACCCCTTTCCTCCTTTGTCCCTTGACCCTCAAGGGTTTCCGGGACGAGGCGTCTGATGACGATGTATATAGTACGGCCCAATTGCCATGGTCAATGAGATTCGAAGAAGCGATGCCAGTGCTAGAACCCACAAACCAATATATGATGTTCATACATACTCATCATATATATATATATATATACATCTCTATATATATATATATATATATATGTATAGCACGGCCGCCCCACGGCCTCCCCACGGCCGCCCCTCGGCGGGGCCGCCCCTCGGCCGCTGCCCCTCGGCTGCCGCCCCTCGGCCGCCCGTCGGCCGCCCATCGGTCGCCCCACGGCGGCCCCTCGGCCGCCCCTCGGCCGCCCCACGGCCGCCCTTCGGCCGCCCCCCTTGGCCGCCCATCGGCCGCCCCTCGGCTGCCCATCTCGGCCGCCCCTCGGCCGCTCCCTGAAAAACCTTTGAAAAATACATCAAAGTTGCAACCAATGTGCTGACCCGATGCGTATCCCGACCCAGTTATTCTAACACTTTCAAAATTGAAAGTTATGAATTGTTACTTGGTTTGTTACTTGGAGTATCTATTGGAACCATACTTCTGAAGCGTGCTTTTCCCAGAGGGCACACCAACGGTCACACCCTGTTGGGTATAATTTCCATAATTCTCACATGCGTTAGCAACGGTTAGCTTCATGGATTCCACAATGAATTCCATAATTTTCTACAGACTGATGCTTAGTGTAGGATGATGCGTCCGGCGGCGGCTGATTCAACCTAGACGACCGACCCATCAACCTACAGTGTAGGTTCAGTTGCGTCGGCCGCCGGCCGCCGGCCACCTGGCGGCCGGCGGCGTGGGCCCCATGGGCCCCATGGTCCAATGGGCCCATGGGATGGCGACGGCCATCAACCTACAGTGTAGATTAATTTGGCGCCCCGGGCCCAAAATCAACCTACGCTTGACCACGAGTCTGATTTCTACTATCCATTCACATAGTGTGTCTTGGGAACTGAGTCTTGAAAACAGACTCGGCACCCAATTGTTTTCGTTTGAATATGAGCGGATCCGCAAATGTCCCACTTGAAGCAATATTTCGTTTGCTAGACTTTTCAGTTTGTTGCATGTTGATTTTAGGTTATTTATTGTTCGGAAATGGTTCCAAATGGACCAGCTGGGTTTCCAGGAGGTTTCTATGGGCCGTGGCGTCGTACTGACAAAGTAGGAGCCTGTGACAGCTGTGTTCATCTAGCTGGGGACGTCTATGTCAGCCGAATCCAAGGCAAAAGAAAAGACTTGCTGTTCATATCCTATCGAATAATCTTTCTAGGTTTCAACATGTTGGAAGGTAGTTGAGGGGTTTAATACTAATGGGGTTCAATTAACATGGGGATTAAACCCCATTTAGATTAAACCCCATTAATGGAGAATATATAAGGAATATGAGAAGGAATATAATCTACTGAAATAGACAGAACAAGGGGGTGCGGCCCTCGGCCGGGCCCCCCTTGTGGTGTCAATAAAATTCGAATTTGATATGCTCTCCATTATGGGGTCTAATCTAAAAGGGGTTTAATCCCCATTTTAATTAAAGCCCATTAGTATTAAACTCCATTAGCTACTATTCGAAAGCGGTATGTGTCGGCTGCACAGCGAAGTCAGGTCAAGTTTAATTCGGATATTATATTTCCGGCACACCCAAGCCCGGGGAGCCTCACGGCACACTATCAAGGAAATTTGATCTGATATAGAAGTTTATGTTAGTTGTTGAGGTATCTTCTGTTATATGTATATATATATATATATATATGGCAGTGTCCGATTAATCACCCTGCTGTTTACCTCAAGGATTACGTGTGGAACAACAAATCACAAAAAATAGACATACCAGGTTTTGATAAATCAGCAAGCATTAGATTTGAAGCTCCATGATGCCATTTGGTGGGTTTCGCTCGCTCGGAAATGCTTTTCAGATTATTTTGTTTTTGTTAGCCGATGTTGTGCACATCCTTTGATTCATCGGACGCCAGGGATGGGCGCCTGCTCCACCTAAGCATGGCTTAATACCAACTCGCGGCCCGACCCACGCGCTTGCCCACCCCGCTTTCGTTGTTTCCTAAAAGTGTGTGCAAATTTTGGCAAAGTTTTCAACTTCAGCTGAACATACCTACATGAGGTTCCACATGTTGATTTTCAAATGATGAAAACCTCACCAGATCAGTCAGCCTTAGATGTCGCGCAAAATGGCGTGCCCGGGTATCGACAGGGTAAGGTTGTTTTGGCGAGCAGGCCGTGGTGCGTGATAGAGTGGAGCGAGTGGTGTACTTCGGGGCGGGTGTGTCGTCGATGAGTGGGGTGGGGTGCGTGTGCAAAATGTATGCCATGGTGGTGTTGTCGCGGATGGACTTTGCAGCTGGCGAAGTATGCATTTGCGTTGTGGGCGGTGCAACTCTCACAGGGGGGTGCGGGATGCAATATGCGACCCGCCCCGCACTTGATCACCACACCTTCGTTGTTTGCATTGTTTAACACAGGCGGGCTGGCATGCAGCATCGTGGTTGAAGGGTGTTGTCGGCAAAGTTGTCCCACGCGGTCTTGAAGTGCGGCCCTTACGGTTATTAGCCGCATGCTCTAACCAACTGAGCTATGAGACCGATTGCATAGAGATGGTCGCCTCAGCAACTTGGTTGCGCCTCTGCTTGCCTTTGTTCGCTGCTGGTAGTGTTCGCTGGCTGTTGCTTGCGGTTGCTCTCTTCTGCTTGCTTTGGGTTGCTCCTGCTGTTGCTCCCTAGACTTGCTTGTCTTTAGCCTTGCAGCAGCGAGCCTTGGAACAGCATCTGCCCATGCCCGCCTGGGCTGGCTCATACAAAGTACCCCCCACAGCCTGGTCTCGCAAATCGGGTTTTCAAATCAGGCTTTCCAGCGGGGCTGGCTGGGCTGGCCAGACCAGCCCAGCCCAGCGCCCGCCAGCCCAGCTGGACAGCTTGACTTGGAAACCTGATGCAGGAGACCAGGAAAACCATGCTTAAACCATGATTTGGTGCGATATCTTCGTCCAGGCTGTGGGGGGGGTACTTTTGTATGAGCAATTCACCAGCTCGAAATCGAATTCAAACAGCACCCTAAGGTCTTTCCGGGCGGTTCCCCAACCCTGCCCACCAGAGCTTCAATTTCAATTCAAAAATTGCAATCTCGATGGTCACCTTGACATTTCCGCTATATGTTCTAGTTGGTTAGGATACTCGGCTTAGAGTCCCGGTGGCGGAATTGGACCCCGCGCGCGCGACTTCAATCGCCTTCGCGCGAAACAGTGAGCACTCACAGTTGCTCCCATGGTGCTTCTCGGACCTGGTCCCCAACTTAAGTTATGTCATGTTATGTGCCATGTCACATGTTGTATGGCATGTTCTATGACATGCTATGTCACATGTTATATTATAACTTATTTTGAATGTTGCATGTTTTTTCTTTATGGCATGTTACATGTTATGCTATAGTTTATATGTTAAGTGATGCTGTGTGTCATTTCGTCTTTTCAGGTAATATTCAGTGGTGTGTATTATGTTGTGTAATATGTCATGTCCTATGTTATATGTTATGTTGTGTTAAATGGTGCGTGTTTTGGTGTGTGTGTGTTCTGGTGTGTGTTTGTTGCGTGTCATCTTAGGTGCTATGTCATGTTTTATGTGATGTGTCATGTTATGTTGTGTTTATATGCTATATAGCATAGGCTATATGTTATGTGTTCCGATTAATCACCCTGCTGTGTCCTCCAGAGTTTTGCTCGGACGAAAATTACCAAAACAAGCATACCAGGTCCACTTAAATATGAACACATTAGATTTGAATTGCTATGATGCACTGTGGAGTGGGTCTCTCCCTCGGAAATGCCCTGACAAATATTCCACTTTTTTGATTTTACGAACATCCTTTGATTCATCGGACCCTGCCATACAAATTATAGGAATGCATGCCATTGGTGTTTCTCCCGCATATGATATCATGTTAATGATGGGAATCGCAGCGAGAATCAAAATATTATTCATATATATATATATATATATGAAACTCTGTCAGGGTTTGGTGTTGAACCGCTCAGCGATGTTATATTGACTCTTAAACTGTGACAGCTATATAAGTGAAACACGAAAAGCACGGGCACGCTGGCACACTGGGCGACCGACCACAAGCTCAAACAGCCATTGTATACAACACTTAGGTGCATGGTGTGAACACAATGTTGAACACATGTGAACAAAAACCGTGCCCGCACGGTGTGGACACAACCCTGTTGTTAACTGTGAAAAAACATTATGGCGCTCAGTGTATCACAAAAACTTGTGTTTCGCCTCTTAAAGGAAGTGTATAAGTATATTTGTTTATTCCGTACAGTCATGTTTATGCTTTTGTTGTATATGCATAATGGGTTTGTATTTAATAGGGTACCTTAGGTTGGGCACGGCCTCGGGGTGTCAGCGAAAAGCAGTATTGGGTTCGGGAACTGGTCCGGGGAGCTTAGGTTGCTGGCAGCTTTTGTGTTTGTTTTTACATTTTTACACCGTGTCATTGTCGGTTACTGCACTTTTTTATCATTTTTAATTGCCTTGTCTCGGCACCCCGGACCCCGGGACCTTCCCGGCCAGTTCCGGTCCACAATCGTATCGAGTTTTTTGTAGAAATTGTTCACAACATGGTCGAAAAGATGATGTCGCGGATGGCTCTGACTTGTTTAAATTTGAATTGTGTTTTTAGTAAATATGGTAGGAAGAATTGGGCAATCGGCGCAGGCTTCTTTTCCTAGGCGAGTCACTTGCTGGGCAGCAATTGGGGGCTGACACCGATGACGAGGGTGAGGGTGAGCCTAAACAGGGGGAAGCTGAGAACTTCACGGAGAGGGTATTATCAAATCAGGAGGCTCCAGTTGGAAAGGAAAGCAGTTGGAAACTAGTCCTTCTATATTTATATATATATATATATATATCTATATATACTAGATTCGCATATGGCTCCTTACGGAGCCTGTGGATTCGTACAAAGCAAAGTTCGATGCAGTGGAGTGTCTCCGATTGTGAGATGAGTAAGGTTGAACTCAGAACAGTCCACTAGAATGCTTGGGTCGAAGCAGTGCATTGCATTCGAAGAACTATGCACAGGCACAGCCGAATAAGTACTGTATTCATTGTGTTTTAGAAGTGAAGGCTCAGGTGCAGAACAATGCAGCTGTTTCGAAGGACAGGAAAGCAATTCAGATCTATGCATAGTTGTAGCCGGGGACGTACTGTATCAATTATGTTTTAGAAATGAAGGCTCAGGTGCGAAGCAGTGCAGTGGTTTCGGAGAAAAGATAAGCAAGTCAGAACTTTGCACAGGCACAACCAAAGAAGTACAGGTGCAAATCAGTGCAGTGGTTCCGAAGGAAAGATGAGCAAGTAAGAACTATGCACGGGCACAGCAGAAGAAGTATTGTATTTGTTGGTTTTTAGAAGTGAAGGCTCAGGGGCAAAGCAGTGCAATGGTTTCGAAGGAAAGATAAGCAAGTCAGATATATTCTCAGGCATTGCCGAAGAAGTATTGTATTTATTGTGTTTTGAGAGTGTAGGTGCAGGTGCAAAGCCGTACAGTGGTTGCGAAGGAAAGATAAGCAAGTAAGAACTATGCACAGGCACAGCCGAAGAAGTATTGTATTTGTTGGGTTTTAGAAGTGAAGGCTCAGGGGCAAAGCAGTGCAGTGGTTTCGAAGGAAAGATAAGCAAGTCAGATCTATTCTCAGGCATTGCCGAAGAAGTACTGTATTTATTGTGTTTTGAGAGTGTAGGTGCAGGTGCAAAGCAGTACAGTGGTTGCGAAGGAAAGATAAGCAAGTAAGAACTATGCACAGTCACAGCCGAAGAAGTACGTTATTGTGATTTAGAAGTGAAGGCTCAGGTGCAAAGCAGTGCAGTGCTTTCGAAGGAAAGATAAGCAAGTCAGAGCTATGCGCAGGCTCTGCCGAAGAAGTATTGTATTTGTTGTTTTTAAGAAGCGAAGGTTCAGATGCACAGCAATGCAATATAATGCAATGACTTCGAAGGAAAGATAAGCAAGTCAGAACTATGCCCAGGCGCAGCCGAAGAAGTAATGATTTTATTGTGTTTTAGAAGTGAAGGCTCAGGTGTAAAGCAGTGCAGTGGTTTCGAAGGAAAGATAAGCAAGTCGGAACTATGCACAGACACAGCCGAATAAGTACTATATTTTTTGTTGTGTTTTAGAAGTGAAGGCTCAAGGCTCAGGTGCAAAGCAGTGCAGTGGTTTCGAAGGAAAGATAAGCAAGTCAGAACCTATGCACAGGCACAGCCGAATAACTACTATATTTTTGTTGTGTTTCAGAAGTGAAGACTCAGGTGCAAAGCATTGCAGTGGATTCGGAGGAAAGATAAGCAAGTCAGAACAATGCACAGGCACACCTGCCGAATTATTGTATTTAAAGCAAAGCATGTGCATTCACTGTGTTTGAGAAGGCTCAGTCGAGCAAAGTATAGTGAAAGCTCGATCGGGAGCTCCGGTTTGGAGACAAACCTCGACTTGGAGCTCTGATTTGATTTGCATGTTGCACCTTACGGCGCATGTGGATTCGTACGAAGCAAAGTTTGAAGCAGTGAAGTATCTCCGAATGTGAGATAAGTGAGTCAGAACTCAGAATAATTCATTGGTATGCTTGGGTCGAAGTAGTGCAGTGAATTCGAATAACTATGCACAGACACAGCCGAATGAGTACTGTATGTATTTTTTTTGCAGGAGTGAAGGCTCAGGTGCAAAGTAGTGCAGTTGTTTCGAAGGAAAGATAAGCAAGTCAGAACTATGCACAGGCACTTCCGAAGAAGTACTATATTTATTGTGTTTTGCTAGGGAAGGCTCAGTTGCAAAGCGCGCAGTGATTTTGTGAAGGAAAGATAAGCAAGTAAGAACTATGCACAAACACAGCCGAAGAGGTACTGTATTGTTCAAGCCATTTTGGCTCAAGCACAAGCATCTGCGTTGCATCCTCTGTTGTGTGCGACCGTTCTGTGCATGCCCATGGCCGACTCGAAAGTTGCCCTGCTGTCCAGACCAGCAGCCCGGAGGAGGAGAAGCATCGGGACGAAGAAGCTCCTGTGGGCCCAAAGGAGTGGGCAACAATCAGATGAGACTATCCGTTTCAGAGTGGAAGTCTTGGAAACCCTTGTAGGTGAGCTGCAGTGGACTCTGAGTGCACAATGGCATTGCTCGGCCATGTTCAAGGTGAGCAGCTGGGACAACGACTTGGCCAAGTCTCAACCTGAGGAGTGCGAGATAGGAAATGTGCTGGCATTTGACGAAAGGCTCAATGCGCTTGAACAGAATCAGGAGGAAATGGTTGCGCAATCGCAGGCCAGCTTGGTGAGGAGCAAGTCCGCCGAGCATGAGATGATAGAATATGTGGAAAAGGCTTTTGCTGCAGGCATGAGCCGCTTTGCAGCTGTGACGTCCGAGCACTTACAGGCGCTGGATGGCAGGATCAAGGGCATTGAAAAGCTACAGCAGAGCGCTGCCCGCACACAATGTTTGGAAGCGGATTCGAAGCCCGATCCATGCACTTTGCCCGCGACTGCAGTCCGTGTTGTTCACGACAGCGGTGTAAGGGACCAAGCACCCGAGATGCCTGATTTCATCTACTCTGAACCCAAGCGACCGCCTTCAGCATTTTTCCTTTTCACGAAGGAGCACATCACCAAGAAGAAGGAAGCTGGCCTGCCAACCGGAGGAGGGCAGCTGGAATGGCAAGCTTTGCCTGTTGAGCGTGTGCAGGCCTATCACGCGCAGGCGAGTGCTTTGATGGAGCAGTACAATGAGAATGTAGCAGCGTTCAGACAACACGGGCGGTACAAGGTGACGGCCCAAGTGCAGCGAGTGCAGTCCGAGTGCGGTTCCCAAATTATATGCCAAGGTGGGGGTGCAAAGGCTGTGAAGTGAACAAGAGACGAGACGATGATGAGCTGATGCCCAAGATTTGAGTCACGTGTGAGAAGATTAGTCGGTTACTTCTTTGTAGCCACGTGGGCCGGATGTTCGCCCAAAGCAAAAGCAAAAGCAAAAGCAAAAGTAAAAGGTACTGTATTTATTGTTCTTTTGAAGTGAAAGCTCTGGTGCGAAGCAGTGCAGTTGTTTCGAAGGAAAGATAAGCAAGTCAGAACTATGCGCAGGCATTGCCGAATAAGTGCTGTATTGTTTGTGTTTTAGAAGTGAGGGATCAGACGCCAAGCAATGCAATGGCTTCGAAGGAAAGATAAGCAAGTCAGAACTCTGCACAGGCACAGCAGAAGTAAAGGCTCCGGTGCAAAGCAGTGGTGTTTTAGAAGTAAAGGCTCCGGTGCAAAGCAGTTCAGTGGTTTCGGAGGAAAGATAAGCAAGTCAGAACTATGCACAGGCACTGCCGAACAAGTACTGCATTTATTGAGTTTTGGAAGTGAGACTCAGGTGCAAAGCATTGCGGTCGTTTCGAAGGAAATATAAGCAAGTCAGAACCATGCACAGGCACACCTGCCGAATTATTATATTTATTGTGCTTTAAATTAAAAGCAAAGCATGGTATTTATTGTGTCTGAGAAGGCTCAGTCGAGCAAAGTATAGTCAAAGCTCGAGCGGGAGCTCATATTAGGAGACAAATCTAGAGCGGGAGCTCCGGTTTGGAGCCAAACCTCGAGCGGGAGCTCTGATTTGGAGCCAAACCTCGAGCGGGAGCTCCGTTTTGGAGCAAAACCTCGAGCGGGAGGTCTGATTGGAGCCAAACCTTGAGCCGGAGCTCATGTTTGGAGCCAAACCTCGAGCCGGAGCGCATTCGGGCTCAGCCGAGCAAAGCATGCCATGCATGGTGTTGTCGAAGGCGCAGGTGAGCAAAAGCATTGTATTTATCGTGTTTTTGCACGTTTGAAGGCGCAGTCGAGGAAAGTTGGATTTCTCGGGTTTCTCACATGTTCAATTCAAATTGCTAGCGCAACCTAATATTTAATATGTCCCGGACCCGGGGCCCGGCGCCCCCCCCCCCATGGCTCGGCACCATGTTTGGGGTGGGCCTGTGGGCCGAGGTGGGGCGCGCCACAGATTCTTCATTCAGAAGAGGGAACCCCAACCCACAGGCGTGGGGAAGGGGGCCCAAACCCACAGGCGAGTGGGAAAGGGCCCAACCCTTCCCAAACCTCACCAGGTGTAGGAGGTGAGACCTTGACCGGTGGGGGGCCGCCTGGGCCCCTGTCATATATATATATACAGTTTTTTGTTTCAGATCCTGGAATGCTCAGCTTGATACCCTCCGATCGGAGATGCTCAAACAAGTCAATCCTGCTGAACCTTCAGAGCCCTCGTGGCCGTCAGATTCAGAAGAGGTCTCAATAAAGAGCGATGCTTCTGATGACAATAGTTCGCTAGGAGACATCAGCTCTGAGTAGGTATAGCCATTTGTTGCCTCTATTTACTAATTTGTTGAAGCGTCATAAACAAGTAAAGTGCCGGGATGTTGCATGTGGTCCCGGGCCCGTGCTGATTGTTGGCTGCGAATTCAATTGCTAGAGTACTATGCCTTATCATGTGAAAGTCGCCTCGGTGGCCTTCGTTAGAGCCATTCTTAATGGTAAGGACATAACCACTGTGAAAACCCCAAAAACCATATATACAATTATTTATAGGTATGTAGATGAAAGGACACAGTTGAGACTCTACATAATGTGTCAAATGTTCCCAATACAACATAGTTTAAGATATGATAGCAAATGCGTATTGTGACGAAGGAGTGTCGAACGAGTGTCGTGGGACGATTTCGTGTGATTTTCGTTGTGAGTTCGTTTGCTTCACATTTCCATTGATCTGACAATGATTTGTGTTGTTGGGGTTTATTTTCGACCACATTATCGGTCTGCCCATTGTAAGGCTCACGCTTTGCAAGATGATATCTTGGCCGGCTTTACCTCTGAGGACTTCCAAAGAAAGATGAAAGAGCTTCGGGACAGGTTCCCACAGGACAACCGTGCGTATATCAAGGAGCCTTTGCATGCCCCAGAAACTCGGTGATATGGACAATTCAAAATCAAACACAATCCACAAACACAGGAACTAACCTTTTTATGGTCTCTCCATAAAACATGTAAATCATATTTCTACATCATTGAAAAAATATAGTCAATAGAAGCTATCGGCCATTTCGTTTGCGTGTCTTGAGAATGTTATAAGGTGACCCCCGCCCCACGGCCGTGCCCCCCTGGAAATACTGATATTTTAGCTATAACAGGTAAACTCTAAACCAGGTAGTTGAACACATAGTGTATCCTCTCCTAGTATCAAATCAGATGCGAGTGGCGACCATTCTTACATGAATGACACGTCTATGTTTCCTCGGAAATTCACCAAGGGCATCCCCACCCTCATTTAGTTAGTGTTTGCCATCCAGGCTGATGTAATCAGCAAAAGGAAGTCGGGAAACAATCCGAGGAAGTCATTGTCAATCATAGAAGAAACAGTGACACTCCCATATTTCGGACCGATTTGTTTTTGGGGTGTGTTTTGTTACAAACGTGTTTCCCTGAGAGGGCTGGCCAAATAACTGAAACAAATCATCAAAATCCTCCACCTGTTGGATTTTATAGATTTCCCAATGTTTTAAAGTATGGTCAAATGCAGTTCGATGCAACACACATCCCCGATGCATTGAAACAGGCTCCCGACTTGGACAAAACAAATATAAAACACACATGTTCCTTTTTGGAACGATGTTTCTTCAATAATTGCGCAGGAGGGCGTGGGGGTCAAATCCGTCCTCAGGCGATCTGTGGGCTTACTTCATTTGTTTCGCGACCTCCCGGAGATGGAGTTTCCGGCAGCAGCCTTTGAGTTTTATAGTATTTTTAATATAATATGGGACTTGGCGAATAATAGCCCCCTGCAGGAAGGTGATTTTGGGTATGTGCCGCGAGTGGGCGAGTTGCGTTGTGCCGCCTTGACCCAAGCTCTCAGATTTGTTTCTGCAACAAAAACAACAAAAATAGTAAAATTTCGATGCAGGATTTTGGGTATGGGCCCCAGGGGCCCAACCGATCTCGCCCATTTTTTATGCGGAGAACGGGTGCCAACACAGTCGTTTGTGTACACGGTGGCGCAGTTCATTTCTAACAGGGTCTGGGCAGGTCACAGATGGAACGGAGCACGAGGAGAGGGTGCGGGAAGTGCCCGGCAAATGTGTGGAAAGTGTGTTGGAAGTGGGTGGGAAGTGTATGAGAAGGGCGTGGAAAGTGTGTGGGGAGTGCCCGGGAAATGTGTGGCAATTGCACGGGAAGTGTCTGGGGAAGTTCTTTTGGAAGTGGTGTGGAGTACGGAATTGAGCCCAAGTGCATGTAAAACGCTTCAATAAGACGTTTTACGGCAATGCGCAAGGGGTTCAAAACTCCGTCACCGGGACTCGAATCCGGGTCGGTCGGGTGAGAGCCGAGTATCCTAACCAGCTAGACTATAGCGGAGATGTCAAAGACACGGTCAAGATTGCTGACGCGGACATCGATTTTTGTTCATTTTCGCCCTCTCAGGGGGGCGGGGCCGCCCGGCGTGCCAGCCGCCCCCGGTTGCCAGGGGGCGCCCGGCGTGCCAGGGGTTTGAGGCCAGGTGGGGCCGGAGCCGGGCGCCCCAACCCCAAATCAATTCTGTGTGCCGGCCGGCCTCTGGCCGATGTGGCGGCCGAACAGCCAAGCACATCTGATTTTGAACACCTGATACGAGAGACCAGAGGGATTATGCCCAAACTATGATTCGATGCAATATCTTGCTCCTCGCTTTGGATGTGCTCGCAAGTTCCAGATCCTGGTGGTGGGTGAACGCCGGGCTGGCTGCTGCCCCCCTCCACCCAATTAGATGAAAAAAGTACGCAAGACAATGTACGAATGATGGGAGGCAACTGGCCCCGAGGCCCAATGGATAAGGCATCGGCCTACAGAGCCGGGGATTGCAGGTTCGAGTCCTGCCGAGGTCATCTTGACCCTGCGCGCATTGTCTAAAAACGACTTACGGCTGCGTTTTACAAGTGTTTGGGCTCAATTCTGGCACTCCCAACCACTTCCAAAAAATCTTCCCGTGCACTTCCCATACGTTCCCCAGGCACTTCCCACACACTTTCCACTCACTATCCACACACTTCCCACCCACGCCGCACCCATCCCCAACACACTTTCCATCAACACGGCGTGTGTATCACACTCCACTCGATCTCTTCTATATTGTAGGGCACGGTGGCGCAGTTCATTTCTAAGCATGCTCCACGGTGGCGCAGTTAATTTCTTAAGCAGGAGCCCTTGTAGAAACGAGCGCTTCTAGAAACGAGTGTTGTGTATATATAGAAACTTGGCGATCAATAATAGCCCCTTGCAGGAAGGTGATATTTGGCGTCGTTTACGGAGAGGGCGAGTTGCGTTGTGCAGCCTTGACCCAAGCCCCCAGATTTGTTTCGGCAACGAAAATAACAAACAATCTTAAAAAAAACGATGCAGGTTTTTTGGATGGGCCCAAGGGACCCCAACGATCTTGCCCACTTTTTTACGCGGAGTTGGGGAATTAAACGCCAGCACCCAAATGTATGTATATATATATATATATATATTAGTGTGTATATATATGTATGTATAGATATATGTGTACGTGTGAGCGGGCGGCATGCGGCGGGCGCCCAGTCGGCGGCGGCGAACTGGCGAAGTGGGGACTGGATAGCCTTAGAGATACGGCCTGATGATACAATACATAGAGGAAATGATTTGTACATAGAGAAAGAGATGTTTTGTGCCATGCATGGAGTTACATAGAGTGTGATAATATCTTCATGTCCTCGTTTGGCACAGCTAGCATGCCAAATTATGCGCGGGCACTAAATTGAGATCCCCCTGTGTTAAGCTTGGCGCATTGTGGAATCTTTCAAGAAACATGTACATTGATACTATGGGCGCAAGTTCTACATGAGTCCAATGGTGCTAGTCCCGTAACCCTCTAAGAAGGTTCAACAAATGTAAACAAAGCAGTGCAATCGACTACAATACATCTGCTTAAGAATCCAAAAGCGCGAAATCTACCAGCACCCTCAGCTCTCCGAAGCGGTCCCTCACCACAGTACCGATGCTTATCGCATCAAGTCTGCTCCCGACTCCCATTCGAAAGTTCTGCGCAACAAGTTCGACGACCGGAAAATGGGGCTTAAAACTTGCGATTTTGATAGGCTTGCTGTATAAATCTTCCCATCACCACTTTCAACGCACAATATCTAACAAGCCAGTAGAGTCAGGTGCAATTTGTCGTGCGGGCCTTAAATCCACAGAATTGAAATCTTTGTCTTATGTGTTTGTTCTCTGAATTGAATTTGCCTGGTGGGCAAACTCATAGTAGTGGGCCTTGTGTCAGTATTGTCCACCATACGAGAGCCTCTCAAAACACCCACATAGTTTAAAATCCGGCTCGCGCTCACGAATTATCCATTTGATGGAAACCATATTATGAATCCTTGTGAGGGCTCCAACCTAGGGCTAAATAAGAAATATTGTTTTTGTTACGATCTATGGATGACAGAGATCCGGCGTGAAATGGGGCCACCTTGTACGAAATCCTTTTCCTTGTTTATTCTCAGATTTACGATTTCCAGATGCTCAAATACTCCATGTCCACATTCCCTATCTGCACCCTCATATGTGTTTGATTCTTACGTGGTTTTGTATCTGATTTATATGATGTTTCATATTCGGATTCTTTGTTAATCCCCTTAACGCTCTCGTAGGCCTTGGGCCTCTTTGGGCCTCCATATGAAATTTGGCAGAGTCAGGAGAAGCAAAATATCATCATGGAGACGCAATTTCTGGTCTTCAGGGGCTTCGGAAGTTTTGGCGGTCCAGGCTCGGCCTGTCAAGTATTCTGGATAACACAACTAATGCAAACAACACCAATAGCCGGTCAAGGTGTTTATTTAATCATGTTAATGTATAGTTGAACAAAAATTGTCTTTATTAAGTAAATTAGGTACGTGTAAATGTTCCATCCACCATAATGTTCACGGCCTCCGGCCTCCCACCAGTGGAATCCATGTCAAGACCACTTCGAGAATTATGCAAATTAGGGGCCTCTCTTGGGTACTAGTATTAGGTGTATATTTTTGGGATGTCGGCTTGTCAATATATACTTGGAAGTACTTGCCTTCTGAGAGAAGTAAGGGCAGAATTAGGCATAGTGGGATGCTGAGAAGGGAATGCTGCAAAGTTGCAATCTGCTGTAAAGATTTCCTGCTTGCTGTAGGTTGTCGCCTAATGGGGTGCAACAATGTTCATGCCAACCATGTCCCCACCAGATGCATTCCCAGACCGACATATATGACAATACCTCTAGGGAAGTGAGAGACTTAGGGCTGTACAGGGGCACACATAGTCGATGACATTGACTTTGGCTCAAGACCGCAAAGAGGATAGTGTGCCCAAAAGAGTGCTCGCCTAACCCTAAACCTCACCACATCGTGTCCCCCTTTACCGGCCGAGACCGCGGACCCTCCACTGAGTGTTTCGGGACCCAGGAGACCCATCGCTCGGCCTTTCGAGGCCACAAGTCGCTCCCTCGGGAGCTGGACTGACTGGTGCACGAACCAGTCCCCGAACCCCCAAAACCTCCTGCTTTGCAGGTTATCAGCCGTATCACGGTTCGTGGTGCGGTTGGTACAGGCGAGGACACCCCCAACCCAAAAGGGAAGGTAAGCACTCACCGCTAAACGAAGACACACTGCCTCGCCTAATTAACCATGGCGAGTTCTGCTGATGCATCCATTGTATCGTCCACGTCGCTCTTCGACCGCGTTTCCATCACCTCGATGGATCAGGAACAAACCTCGGATGACGACCTCATGTCTCCCATTCGAGGGAATGCTGATTCACGACTGCAAAAATACCTCGCCCAGAACGAGGCGGCACAACGCGCGCGAGTCGGAAGCCTGCCCAACACACCTCGTTCCGGAACGAAGCCCCCAGCGATCAACGACCAAAGTCACCGCTCCACCTCGAAAAACCGAGGGAGATCGACATTGGCCAAACAAGGCAACGAGGCAGACCGAAAGAGGGCGGACTCAGCCAGGTCGGGCTCGTCGACAAAAAGAGCCCTTGAAGACCGCAACGACCCAATGGTAAACAAACGGCAGGTAAATAATAAAGAAAAGGAGAGACAAACCGAAGTCGACTCGATACGAGCACAAGTCGAAAAGCTGACCGCGGACAACGCCCGACTGACGCGAGAGAAGGAAGAAGCCGAAAGTGCCTGGGAGCATTCGCAGTCACAAAAACAGTTTGAAGTAGACCGCATGGCAACGGTGGTGACACATGTCTCCGGCAAGGCGCGCGAAGCGAAGGACGAGGCCCAAGAGTCCAAGGAAGAGGCTAGACGAGCCTTATCTGAAGCCGAACGGCTTTACACACTGCTCAGTCGTGCATATACCGCGAGCGATCAGCAGAAAGACCAATTCGAGGCCTACCAGCGAAATGCGGAACAACACCAACGAGAACAACAGGCCCAAAAGGAAAGCGCTCAACACGAGGCGCTCCAGGCGAAGACTGCACTCACTGACCTTGCACAGCAAAATGCGCAACTTCAGGCAATGATGGAACAGATGGCCTCGGAATACCGCGCAACCATCACTACTGTTAACACCGACGAACAAGCGGTAGAAAACCTCAGACACATCGCTGAGCAATACTACCGACAGTTCGAAGAATGTCGCTCCAAAATGATGAAACTCGAGGAGCACTGCCAGACTCAACAAGCAATAATCCAGCAAATCGAAAGTAGAAGCGATAACCGCGAAAAGGCATATGCCGAACTGCTGAGCCAATCACAGGCAATGCACCAACAGCTCACCGCGAATCAGCGACAACTACAAGAACAGGAGAAGATTGCGAATGGACAAGTCCAAGCCATTAAAGACATGTCCACGAGAAACACCTCACATGACCAAGACATTAGTCTTGCCATAGAAAATCTCGGGAAACGGGACCGCAAAATAGCGGAACTTGAACGCCAGATGAAACTTCTGCGCCATCAGATTGAGGCAGACGAGAAAACGATTCGGGACCTACGAGACACTATAAACAACAGACCGCAATCGGATTCGAGTCAAACCGCAGGATGGGAGCAACAATGCAGAGACATCATGGCTCAAGCTCGACAAATGAAGAATGATTACGAGGAGAAATTGCGCGTCAAGGATGACATCATCGCTGAACATGTCAAAAGCTTCCAGAAAATGTCTGACGAGAAACAGAGTGCCACTGTTGAAAACATTGAATTAAACGACCGCATCAAAGAATTGACGGAAACGAATGACCTGATGGCCGCACAAATCTCGGGCGATAAGAACGCAAAGACCGAGGAGGCAAAGCCAAAAGTGGATCCAATCTTGGAGCAACTCCGTGCCGAGGCAGGTACCATCTTTAATACCGCACCGAGGCCAGCCCCGAGACCACCTTCTATACCTCTCCGAGTTCGGTATGCTCAAAGCTCCGAAGAAGACGATGATGACAAGTCGGAAGCATCA
>Ga0099797_100814_pt1 | contig 18405 bp, 13 predicted proteins | sample Uncmet_Sort48C_1_FD_89871 | JGI IMG/M metagenome (GOLD analysis project Ga0099797, IMG submission 89871) | Marine eukaryotic communities from CALCOFI LINE 67, Pacific Ocean - C012_Sort48C_1 | ecosystem: Environmental > Aquatic > Marine > Oceanic | place: Pacific Ocean: Monterey Bay | collected...
GTTTCTTTTTCTGAGAATGGGAGGACCATGGCGGCAGTGTCGTCTTTATAATCATGATCGTCATTGAATGTAACCTAAGTGCTATTTAATAACTTGTCCTATTGAGCCTCCATCGACTTTCTGTCGTTTAAACCCGCTTTTAATCCGGTGGAGGGGATGTAGGTGGCCTGACTCTTGAAGAAATTAGTGTCGGACAAGCGGCCTTTGCGGTTTCGAAGGCGGTTTCCTGGCAGCACATCCGTTGCAGAGATAAAGGATTTTGCGCTGGCATTTGTGAATCCGCCTGCCGTCATATTGGTGGTACTTACTCCACACGACGTTGCGTCGTCATGATGATCAGTAGGACTACTTTGTCGAGCCCGCATTTGTCTCTTCTTCATGTCACTATAAGCTGGATTCCGTGGACTGTAAGCACTGTGGTTTTCGTTCAAATACATATGAGGTTGTTGTTGATTTAAACTGTTAGTATTACCACCGTCAGATATCCCCAACTTTCTCCTCTTCATGTAGTTTTCTATCGTCTCCCCGACTTTCCTGGCACCAATCCCAGCGCTATTCTTCTTACCCGAGTAACTCACCGTGTCGTTTATCCTGCTTATTTCCGACTCTAAATCACATAATTCTTCCTTTACATAAGGATCTTTTAGCAGTTTAAATTCTTTATTAGCGATTTCTAGAGTCTTTCTATTAGCGGTTCTCTCAAGTCTATCTAGCCGAATTGCTTCAGACCTATCCTCAAAAGGAGTAGGATCTTCATATAATCCCTGATCCAATCCCAACTGTCGTTGTATTAGTTGTTGTTACCCAGCACCTACTTCACTCGCCCTTCGCAATACACCCGTTTCCCAGTCGTATTCGTCCTCCCCAACGATCTACCCCTTGAAACGGGAGGTGCAGTTTATCCTGTTAATAACTTGCGCGCTTGAATTGCTCACAGACATTCGAGAGGATGTGAACTGAGCCTGCTGTTGCTGATATTGCTACAAATTATTCTACGAATCATTCAGACTGAGATTAGATTTATGATTGGCGACTATGTCTTTGACGCTAACGACATTCAGGTTGATGTTGTTCCTGGGAGCTGCATCAGAATTATTGAATTTCGCTTGTTCGGCTAGCGTGTTCAGGCCGAGATCAGACTGCAGGCGTTTGGCCTTTTTCAAATTAATCTTATTAGAATGCGGACTGTGGTGCGCGGTTTGAGAATAAACATGGTCGGCAGCCAGCAGATGAGGCAGAGACTCTTTAGTGTTTTCCTTGAAGAAGAGAGACTCACGCATAGGATTTTACTGTAAGATATAAGTCTATCAACTTACTAGTCTAGTATAATTTTTTTAAAGAATTAATTGTATTTTTCATCATTGAAATTTGAATCATTGAACATTCCAACTTATTAAAGTACATAAAATTTGGTACGACTATACGACATATAATAAGATTCAGAAATCTTTAAGTCTAATATCCAACAACATATGGTACAGTTTATACATTGTCATAAATATATCAAAACGTCATTGGGGCTGCTCTTTAGAGAAATCAAAATTTGGGTGAAAGTCACTAAAATTAATGCCTAAGTCAGTATTAACAGGGGACGTTCGACTTAATTGTTAATTGTTAATGAGATTGAGTAGATTTGTTCGATTCATAACTTAGCAGTCCGTAACAGACATGATAATTCGATTCTTTTATCTGTCTACCCATTACAAGTCTGACGCGGCTTCAAAACCTTGTAACAGTCAATGTTTGTTGAAACTTGAAGTTGATTTCCTATTTTCACAATAACATTGACTATTAAGCTGTCGGTACTACTACCACATTCTGACAGTGACCTGACTACATTTTAGTAGAATTTACAAAAAACGATTCAACGTGAATACGAGTAGTAATATACGAAGAACAGAAATTTCATTTTCTTGACAATCTCATCGAACGATTCATTTACTTTTGGAAAAAACTACAGAATTTCCCGTTCCTCATCGACAGGGTCTGTATTGTATTTCACGTTACTTATGGGCTTAAGATCAGATTCTTTGGTCTGACTCTCGGCCGTTTCTTTTCGTACAGTCAATAGCGACTTTTTTGAACCTTTCCCCTTTGAACCTAATGTCTTTGCCAAGTCCAAAAACATGTTTACCATGGGATCGTTTTCACCCATACAGTACCGCAAACATTTCTCCCATGATTGTTTTACACCATTTAGTCCGTCTGTCCGGCAACTTCGCAGACACGGCTCCGAGCCAGCACAGAGAGGACAATTCAATAACGATCGGGTAAGCTCCTCCTCGATATTATCGTGGGAACGAGCAGTATTGTCTGTAAGTATTGTAAGTAGAAAAAAGAATTTTAACAACAGTTGGGGAAAGGAAAACATCGATGGTAACAAGGTCCACTGGGCCACTCAAACTCCGAATACTATTGTAGCTAGACTATTAGCGATATTCTTGGTCCAATATTATGAGTCATAAGAAACGTATTAACACAACATATTCAAATCAGGACGTCCTGGATGTCCTTTTTTTGTTCTCTTTGAAAGCTTCCCTTTTCAAAACTTTTTAGTTTGATTCTGAACTTTGACATACAATTGTGACTTTGACAATGGTTATCAATACTATTACGCTACGATTGTTCTACTAGTGCCCTAATTAATGGCATATGCGCAAAAGATTTATCTAATGGTAAAATTGTAAGCGTAGTCTTGCATATACGTCGTGATCAGTTCATCGATATCAAAAGTGATTCAATTTCCTAATATAGGAATTGATATTAAATTCTATGTAACCTTCAAATATATTCAGAATAATTCTAGAGCCCTAGAAAATTGAAATGAATCAGTGAATATAAAAATAGCCCTAGTAATATCAAATGCTAATCAAGTTTCAACTCTTATCAAAGTTTTAATTTAATGTCCCATATTAGTATCCCATAAATATCCTAATCCAATTAATATAACCAAATATCCCACCCCCACTCATTCTTGTGGTAATCTCAATTTCTGTGTTATTCTCGCCCCTCCTTGAATTCTAACTTCCGTCTTCTGTACCGTACCAGATTCACCCCCTTCCTCCCCCCCTCCTTCCGTTATTTCCAAAACTACCTCGTCCGTATCCGCATTATATTCCTTCACCGCCGCGTCCTTCCACGACAGCGTCGGGGAACTAGCAGTATCCCCGGGGGTAGCACTGGATGAGTCAGGATTAACAACGCTTGTTCTTAATTGACATTTTGTTCCTGCAGTCTTCCACCAGCCTTCCTTACCCATATTGGATGAGGCTGAGGGTTGGAGAAAATGATCAGCACTACCGTCTTTTGAACTGTTCATCGAGCCCATGTGCGAAGTCTTTTTTTGACTCAGTCTCTTTTGTTGAGTCTGACCGTCACTATGAGTATGAGTAGCCCCTTTTTGTGCGGCGTGTAATTCATCCGCTTCATCGGCTTCTTGCATAGCCTGAATCTTCTCGTGCATCGTGATACTTCTCTGACCTCTCCTCGCCGCCGATATCTGACTCACCGACTGAACTGAGTTGGCGGAATGCTTCCTCGCGATTAAACGGGCCTGACGCTGCCGCTCGATCTCGTTGATTCTTTTGTCCCGATACCAGAAGAACAACATCGAGAGCACGAGAAGAGGTATGATGGAGCCGAAGATAAGGATTACTTCGTCGGGAATAGAACCGAGATGACGACGGGGAGAAGATAGGTCTGAATCAGATGCTGTAGATGAACTTGTTGATTCTGAACTAGTAGTACTTGAACTGCTAGCTGAACCGACGCCGTTACCGCTTGAACTACTACTACTGATATTATTCAATGTCCTATTAAGGATTCCGAGAAAGGTGTCTGAAACGACATCCACTACTTGGGTTGCAAAGTTACTTGAGGTTATGGATTCGCGGATGGAAGTTGAATCCTTTATTGGTAAGAACGCTTTTGCGCTGCTTGAGGAAGAGGAAGAGCTCGAAGAAGAAGAATCAGATAGATCCATGATTAAAATTTATTATAGGTAAGTTCAGATAGTACTCAGTAGACTTGATCTTAGAGACTATTATTATACGACTGTGACAGTGTTTAATTTACATAAATATCCAAATCATAATTTTAAATGTTTTGAAAGTGAAACTATATTAGTCTCAAATTGTAAATTTTGAAACGTGCATGCAACTCAAACTCTTGCTGCTTCAAAGACTAAACACATCGGTTTCCGTAGCTATTACTGAAAGAAAATTCTGAATTAATCATAAGTTACTGGAAACTACTCAAATTTCTTGGTCAGATTATAATCTGGGATTTAACAATACCAAGAATGACAGTTCTGTATTCCCATAAATGTGCCATAATTTCTATTCTTAATTTTATCACCATCCTTCAGTCTAACTCTATAATTCAGCCTTAAAACACCTTATACCTGTTTTTATGAATCTTTCTATGTAAAACTAACTATGTCTTTTATAATACCAATTTAAAACACCTTATACCTGTTTTTATGAATCTTTCTAAATCTTTTCAATAAACCGAACTCTTTTTGACCAATCCACGACACGCCTCCAGCGCCCTATGCAGACTTCTTCGTCGAGCTGCCTTAACCACCTTACTCGACACCAACCCACCTCCACACGAAAAAAACTTACTAAATTCAGACTTGCTCTGACATATGATAAATAAAATGCTAATCAAAAATTTGAATCCTTAGATTTAAAATAACTTATGCTGCCACAATGTACATTTTCATAATAATTATACTAGCCTAACTAATAGATACTTTCTTTCTTTCTTTAAGATGATCAATCCACCCCGCTTCCAACGCCTCGTCTCCTATTCCTTCCTACCTTATAAGTTATCTCACTACTCCTTCATTTCTTCGGTCTTTCCAACACCTCCTTCTGCAACATATTCTGCATTGGCCTCTTCCGCGGTTTTCCTTACGAACTGCCAATCAGATTCCACTACTAGTAGATCCTTTAGAAAAGTTTGTTCGTCTCTCCGTCCTTCATTATTAAAATATGTGCTATCTTGAAAATGTTGCAAATACGTTTCTAGATTTGTTTCTGCCAGGTCTTTCATCTTGATGTGTACAACGCCCGGGATCACAAGGTCTCTAAACAACTCTTTGAGTGCGTTGAACTTTCTCTGGACTTTGTCGCCCCCAGTGCTTTTGAGATCGAATTTAGGAGTGAGTAGAAGCGCTTTCTCGTTTGAGTACAGTGCATCCCTAAACTTCTGTCCGGGTGCGTTCACATATAATCGGAAGAGTGTTCTGTCTTTTAAAATCTCACTCTCTGATCCAACCCAGTTTGGACCTGACGGCTCGAACTTGCCTACAGACAAAATCCCTTCCAGGCTTAATGACGAACCCCAATCTGAATGTCGAGCCTGGTCGGAAGACAAATGAAGAGGGTAAGGCCGAAATTCCCGGTCAGGGATTCTTCTATAGAACGTACGAGGAGTTTTATAAACTGCATCAGCACAGTTGAGGGACTCAAGTTTTGCTTCACACTTGGAAGTTTTATTTAAAAAGTCCTCATTTGTCATAGCAAGAAATTTGTTATCCTGTTGACAACAGTGTTGAGTGTTCATTTGAATTTGAAGTGTATTTCCCGCGGAGAACGGGAACTGTAAGGCATTGTCGGTAGACGTATCGTCGCCAAAGGGTTTGGTACAAGAGTAGTCGGGGCGGTTGAACCAGCTAGTGTGGCGTTTCAAAAATGTATCTAAGTAGTAGGTACAAATACAATTTTCCTCTTCGTGGTTGCCAGGTGCATTGGGGAAAGTATGAATAATTCTCTTCGTGGGGGTCCCGGTCTGATCGAAATGTTCAAGATCCTCATGGTCATAGATTCTCTTAACATCCGGCGATGGCAAGCGATTCCGAGACTCAGGATCCGACACCAGTTTGCTGTTGCATTCTAACCTAACAAACTCGGTATTATTGTCAAGAGTAACCCAGTTAGTAATATTACTAGTATCTTCGTTATAGTTAAATTCATTGAAACCACCTAATCTACCACTAATATGATTGCGCCACAGTAGGCTTTTATCTTCGTTTCTCTTCTCTTGATAATATAATCTGAATTTGCTCTCCCACTGGGTTTCCTTCCAATCCTCCGGGACCGACTCGTCAACAGCACTACTAGTAGTAGCAGGGCGACCAGATTGAGGTTTTAATTCATCTGAAAAATTAGCACAGTTCGAATGTATTCGTTTTGCCTGACATGTTTTTATGTCACTGGCTGAGTATTTTAGGTAGGGATCGAAGAGGTTCTCGCACGCAGTCCTAACTTTGGGAATTTGCATTCTTTCGTCCGTGCACTGTGTACACGCGTAGTCGGGACGGTTCCACCAGTCTGGCTTAAGATCGATACTTAAACATGCTCCGCAGGTTTCAAGGTTGTGATTACCAGGTTTAATGCCTTGGGGGCAAAGCAAGGCATTACGATCTACGCCATGTTTAACACTCAGTTTCCCGCCCGGACATCCCCCCTCACAGTCCTCTAAAAAACTCGTAGGCTTCTCTAAATTCTGAAGTTTCTTCTTCTCGGTAGTGACTGAAACCTGAAAATTTGAGTTTTTTTTTATATTGAACAAGAGACTATCTACATAGCGGTAATATCGATCAAACTATGACCAAATAGCCACCAATAAAAAAAAGAGAACACACTGACGTCTCTACTAAACTATGGTAAAATAGCCACTAATAACCAAAAGAACACACTAACAGCAGTAGAGAAGATAAAAGAATCCCTCCAAAATCTATTCTTTCTAATCCAGGCTCTACCAAACGCCGTCCTTATTTTCAAGGCCCTTGTACAGAATAGAATCCATATTTAAAGTTAGCTGCGGGCTATTAGTACTTCTTTTTCCGATTGGAAGTCTAGCGTGGTTAGCGGGTTGAGTCCGTATAGGAAAAGCGATGCATTGTGGAGGCAGAGCATATTACAAGAATAAAGGAACCACGAAGGCGCTGTATTATACATCGAAGTTCAGAGGAGTAAAACTAACACACAGCGAGACTTATGTAAAGTTGATGAATTCGCATTTAAAAAAGATCAAAGTAAGATGCTTTTGAAGCGTATCTACGAGAGTGAAAGAGAAACCTTTTTGAAAAACCAAGACACAGTGCGCCGCAGATGTTTTCGACATGTCTTTTAAACCACATGTAATTTTTCTTGGTGCATTTCATGAAGTAAACTGTGCTACACACCACATCAATTCCAATATGGCAAGTCTGGAAATGTAAAAAAGAATTCAAATCACAATGAATTTCGAGATCGATAACTTGATAGAATAAAAACAAAAAAGGACATATTATTGACTCAATTTATATCAACAAAATTTATAATACCTCTCTGGCTGGAATTGCAGCATTTATCTCCAAAAAACCGCTTTTCCCAGCCCCTCTCTCGCCCTTTCCCCCCTTAAGCTGAATTTCTCCCCTCGTCGAATCCTCAATCTCCTTTCCCACCACCGGCTGAATTTCTCCCCTCGTCGAATCCTCAATCTCCTTTCCCACCACCGGCTGAATTTCTCCCCTCGTCGAATCCTCAATCTTTTTTCCCCCCTGAATCTCCCCACCCTGGGCCTCTGTGGTGTACTGTACCCAAACCACCACTCCGGTGCCCCCGAACACCACTAACGCGACACTGGCCCCGAGCAGCTTGCCCCAGTGATTGGACACGAATTGGGTGAGTTTGTGAGGCATGGTTACGATCTGGTTTGGAGCGCTGGAAACCTCAGGAATCAAGTTGTCAATGTCGGTGATGTCGTAATCGTCGATGTCGCAAACATGACCCAGAAAAAAACTGCTGCCGTACTGTATGTTGTTCATAGCATCTAATTTCTTGAAATCTGCTTTTTCCTCTTCTTCAGATGTTTGAATGAGTATATCAGGCGCACGATGAGAGCCCTCCCGCCAATTACGGAGATAGACTCCATAGCGAATCTGCTGAGAATAAATTAACCTATAAGAGGACCAGGTTTTTGTAGTAGTACTACTAGTAGATTTAGTAGTAGTAGTAGTCCTATTAAATTTATTGCTACTGCAATCAGCATTTCTACCATATCTATATTTGCGGTTCTTATTTACAGTGACGGTGCCATTCCTACTCGACTTACCTCCAAGTTTCTTCATCAGATTAAATGGACTCCTCAGCACTCCATCTGATATAGTTTCGGACTTGACACCTGTGCGATTCTTCTTCGCAATTGCACGACGCTTCTCCTTCATCTGTGCCCTTCTCACAGCGTACTTATTCTTCTGAATCTTCGCCTTCGCCGGATTACGACTCTTACAGGCCTGAGTGTTAACCCCATTCTGAATGTCACCGCACTTTAAACTGCCGAGGTGATGAGTTTGAGATACGAGTCTAGTTGCAATCATCTTTGGTTGGGTTAGAACTTAGTAACCGTAACGTAACAGCTATTAGTATTTGTATTCAAATTTTAAATTTTTTTTGAGCTTTAATAGTATTGACGGATTGAATCTTGAAATTATTTGGTTATAATTGTAAAATAGTAGATTTGTAGCTGAAATCTGCTAATTTAAATTTTTATTTAATTTAAGGGGAGCTAAGATCAAATGTAAAGCTGTCAGTTGGATTAAAATATCAATGAACTAGCAAACGCCTTTGTTTTTTCTTTTGAGATCTGAACCACATTCAGAATGAGTGAGAATCATTCAGACGAAACGTAAATTCTGCTCAAAACGAGTCCAATTAATATCATTTCTTTATATTGTAATATGTACGATTACCGAACGACTCCTGGACCCCGTGAGATTCTTGTTTAGATTCTTCTATCTCTAGGTCTCTTAGACTTATGCGGTGTTGTGGAAGAAACGTAAATTGCATGTTCCCTAGCACAAAATTTTTGAATGGGTTTTTGCAATGATAAAGAACGTAAAACAAATCAAAAGGAATAACTTTGAAAGCAGTTTTAAAACCACAAACAAGGCTAACTTTAAGGCTAAGCAGTAGCTGCTAGTACTGTAACTGCTACTAGAAGACTTAGAGCTACTACAGTACAGTACTAACTTAATAATTAAAGAGATACCGTTCATCTGAATATGGTTGTTTTAACAGTCAGCTTCAATAATAACTTTAAAGTTTAACTCTCTAGGACAAGATTCAGAAATAGTATTTCTGAATCTTTTCTTAAAACATAATTTTATCATCCTCCAGTCCAAGGCCGATGTCTAACTCTAAAATTATTCAGCCTGGTTTATATTTCTCCAATTCAAGTCCCAAATACTGCGCAGCTCTCACAACCCGGTGTTCCAATTCCTTCAAATATTTTTCAAAATTCCACGCATTGATAACCGCGTCCTGTTTTTCCCGTCTAAAGTCTTCATCCCCATCTTGGTTGTTGTTATAAGTGTTATAAACACCCTCGCTATTTCGTTTCTCCGGGGTGTTCCTGGTGGTCTGAATCAGTAACCGAGTAAAGTAATCGGCTGAGCGACCCTCGACCAGACAGTAACAATCAAGGTTATTAGAACATCTTGGTGGAACTGGTGGGAAATTCGTTCCCTTACGATAGGTTCGAAGAGAGCCGTGCTGGTGGGAAAAATGGCGGTCGATACGGAACACAACGTCGTGTAAATCGGAATCTTTTTCATCCGAAAAGAATATTTTCTCTATGCCTTTTACGGTTAGATCCAGAATCTCGCTTCATATTTAGGAGTGCTGTTGCACTATGGATAGGTAGGGCTTAAAGATTGTTTTCTTCTTATTCAAACGCTACTATTGGGACTTTTGACGGTCGTCCGAGTCAGGCAAATCTTCCAGTAGAATTGATCTCAGTTTTTTTCCAATTCGATTTTTCGCGAGATTAACAAACATGTTTTTGCGATTACCGTTTCCAATACTTAGATCTTTAAACGTCTCTGCAATCGTGCGCAGTCTGGGAAGCAAAACGTCCTTTATTTTGGTCGAGTCCGACGATCATGACTCATTTCTCGATCGTCCGCAATTATCTGGGAAGCAAGACATCCTCTTCCTAATCTCTCTGCCTACCAACAAATCCCAAAAGATACCGCCCAAATCCACTCTAGGCATGCTCACGAAACTGTTTTTGTAGTGCGTGTGGGAGACAGGACTTTCTCAACGATAGGATTGTTTCGAATCTTGCTAGTTGATTTTCCTCAGCCTCATTTCTAATGTCAAGGAAGACCAAAACGCGATCACGAAAAGGGTGGAGAGGTGACGAGCACGTTTTAAAGAACTTGAAGTCTTAGTGTAACTGGATTCAAGTTGTGGAACAGATTCATCATGAGATTCAGTCTTTTTATCTAATAATATGTCTTCAATTTCCGCGCATATGTCAAAGAATTCGTAAAACAATGGATACTAATAATAACCCTATGATTCCGAAACAGGATCAAGAAAAACGTATTTTCATGTGTTCAAGCTCAGCTCCAACATTGCCGTGGTGCCCATCGCGTTAAATCTCCGGTGCCGTAAAGGCACATTCATGGCTAAGGCGGGTAGGAAGAAACTTGTCTAGTGACCGTAACGTGTTAAAGACTACTACTTCTATTATACTGACTCTGGGTTGGTGTTTGACAAATTATTTGCAACGTCGGTATCTATTTCCATTTCCTAATCTTCCTATAATCGTGCATCCCATATGATTTCATTCAAATCTCGGATATCTGCATAAGAAAACGGACGATTCCTCCGATTTAAATCTGATTCAGGCTCCAGATAGTTCTCTGAAAAATTGGGGTCATCTAATTCCGGTCGCAGATACAGAGCCAACCTTTCTTTAAGATCTTGAAGGGAAGATTTCAGCGCATTTTCTTTGGAACTTAACAAACTGTAGACTTTAGTATAATTATTCTTATCCTACTAGTCACGCCGACGATATCCGTCCAATAATTTTTTCAGCCCTTCTTGATCCCCACCATGCTTGTAGACATTGATTCCGTAATAATCAGATTCAGAATTTCAATCACTGTTCATGACACTACTAGTTCCAAACACCGCCTAAAACCTTCTTAAATCGTGATCCAATGCGTCAATTTCCCCGTCGTTTTCGTAATTACCGACGTGATGTAGGTTATAATCGGAGAGAACGTTTTCAACTGTTTTAGGTTTTTCTTGAAATTCTTCTCCTCATTTATACGCCGGCACGAATTTATCGCAACCTATTTCGTACTGAAATTGGGCGAAAGGTTTTCTGCTGTCGAAAAATTGTCTGCGAGCGACGGAAGAAAGGAAGTGGTCACTATTGATATGAACTTAGTCTTCAGGGGGGATTTGAATCGGTTTGCTGTCGAGCTAAAAAGATTCAGCAGATTTTGTTTCTAACTGTATAACATCATTATCTGCGTTCTGACCGTTTGAATTTTCGAAATTTCCAAATTCTTTTTTCCATGCACGGAGCCCATTATTTATAACGTCTCGAAGAGAGTGTAGAAGATTCAGCTCACCGTTGCTTTCCACATAGCCAGTGATTTCGTTCGAGTTATTGTGATGTACCTCTCAACTGTCTAAGTTTTACGACTGTTGTTCGTCTGGCTTTTCCTCATCTTCCTCTTCATAGATTTCGAGTTAATAAAACTCCGGTTCGCTTGGTTCACTGCTGACAGACTGATAACTATTAAGGAAAAATGCTAGACAGTAATGGAAAAATGAGTATAATCCCTCTGTAAACCAAGAACTTTAGCCATCCGTCGCCGAAATTTCAGGCTACGAATCAGATACAACTACAGTGGGCTCTTCTACCTGAATTCGCGTTGATTCAGATTTGGACTACTTAGCTCCAGAAGTCTTTCTCTGAATCGTCAATTAACTCAGTCCGTAATATTTCACAAAATGCGGTAACATTAAGATCCGTACCATATCCATCGTAGCCGAAGAATTTACGCCGTACGCCGTTGGCCCGATGCCGAATTCCAATCCAGCGCTGAATTTTATTTCGTGATGGGGCGGAAGCTGGTCATAAAGATGTTTTGATGACGCGCTTGCCATTGGAGCCGGTGATTTTGTGCTGCTACTATCGTACCCAATCTAATGGAAATATTCATACACTTCTTAAGACAAGTTTCTCGCTGAGTCAGAGGGTCTTACAATAGTCGTAGCATTCAGACCGGCACGGTTGCTTTAACTCAAACCAGTTTCCTCCTAGAGCAACATATTATCAACCTCTATGCTCAGTAAGGGAAAGGCTTTTTCGAACCCTTTTTACGCTAGAGTCAGATAGGATCCTGGTGAAGAGCCTTGCGTATTAGTCAGACTCACAGTTCCTGTGTCAAAAAACTTCCGGTTCGCTTTCAGCTTGAAGTGACGGAGGAAAGCAGCACAAGCTTCCCATTGAGTAGAATGTTCCTCGCATTTTGCCTTGGTAAGTGACCATTGCACTCCGATATCATTGAATTCCACGTCGATTGAGAAAAGACCAGGGTTAATATTAGTGTTTTGACTTAACACACTTGTTGTTAGGAAAGGAATGCTTGGCATAAGAAACTTTAACATATTTACAATAACTTAGTTAATAGTTCAATCACTTGGAGTGAAAAAAAAAGTCCAACGCTACGATATTGATTCTAAAGGAATAGCTTGACAATTAGGAGAGTCAGGAAGCTATAATAATGGAAAAAGTATTTTTTCAAGTTGTAAACCTCACAGCTCTGATATCTACTTGCAGCTCAACTTAACCAGTTTAGCCTAGGTTAGTACGCTAAAGCCTGACAAACAACGTTCAACTAATTTTGAAGCTAAAAGTACAACGGTATTTGCACAATAGGTTTAACATAATCAGATTCATAAACTATTTTTAGTACGGTAAGAATACAACGAACTTGACCAAAGCTTATATAAGACCTCTTAAAAATCGTGAGACAAAATTTCAAGACCACAAAGTATAACTTATTAATAATCTGATCAAATTATTTTAAACCATAGGTGAGTTCTCACCCTCTGACGAATCTCCCTTTTTCTTTCCAACACAGCCGCATAGCAGTCCAAAAAATCCCTTTTTCTTTTTTTTCTGACTTGCGTTTTGACCATCATTTTTCGGCTTCGGTGCCATCCGCGAACTCCCAGTCCCCGGTCCAGGTTGTTGTTGTCCAGACTTCCCCGAGCCTTGATTCACAGCATAATTATTGAAATTGTTGTTGTTGTTATTACTGTTCCTGCCTGAATTCCGAGTTCGTTGAGCCCCGCCTCCTCCAGCTGTCGCCGCATTTCCGACATTCGGTACTATTCCGGGCCGAGAATTCCTCCCCGTACACTGATGATCGTCCTCGTATCTATGCTTTAAACACACTTTTTTCCCGCATTTCGGACACTCAAAGGTATTCGTCAGTGTTAGTTTCTCTTTACACCCCGCTGCTGCGCACTTCTCTATCACTCTGCACGCCGATGGGTCGTTCAAATGCCTGTTTATTACTTCGTATAAGTCGGCGTTGTTGTCTACGCGGACTTTCCGCTTGCACTTGGGACAGGTGATGAGTTGAAAGGTGTTTTTTCCTTGCCAGTCGGAGGATAAGCCGGTTTCACAGGAATGGGTGGCGTAGGAACGGTGCTCAAGACAGTAGTATTTTGAACAGGCATCGCATTGGAAAGGGAGAAAGTCGGTTTTGCCACAGAAAGCACAGGATTTACCGACTTCCATAGTGTTGTGTGGTATATGGTACTGGTTTAGTTTGGAATGTAGTGGAAATTTGTACTGTGTTTTAGCGACTCGGACGACGAGAAAAAAAGCAGACTAAACTTGTTTAATTTTATTTCTAATACAAAATTATTATAAGCCGTAGCTTTACGAAGTAAAATCTAGAATAAGCGGAATAATATTTCTCTACAAAACTCTACAAGCCTCTAGTGTCTACCATGAAGTGCCTCTAAAATAGACCATTTTATTGCGGCTGACTTTGAATTTTGAATCACCAATTAAATTTCAAAAAATATTAAAAACTATGTTAGATTTCAGACAGTCTATAATCAACCTTTTAAACATTGACTGAATCCAAGAGCATTGCAATTTATAACCTAGCAATTATCTAACGCCCAAATCCTCTTTAATTCTTCTATACCGATCGTATTATCATCGTCATCTTCGTCTCCTTCGCCTCCTAGGCCGTCCTTACTGGCACCTGCTAAACCGAACTCTTCTTTTGGCCCACCACCATCTGAATCTGATTCTAAACGTGAATCTCGACATTCACCTTTTAGCATGTATTTTCCATCTGCTTTCTCATTTGTTCGGAGCCAGCGCGTGTCGCAGCTGAGGCGGTAGGAGGAAATTAGTTTGTCAATTTCAGAGTCAATATCAAGTGAATCTGAGTTATAATCAGAAATTTCATATTTCATCTGATTTACTGCGCTCATATGCATCGTGTGTTGCGTAAATATCACCACATCTCCCATCCTGAATCCGCTCCCACCCACCCACTCGTCGTGGCCACCGGCGTATTTATCGCTAATTTTTTTTGCACCGTCGTCGTCGGACAGCCAACCAGAACCCTTGAATTTCTTGTTTTCAATTGGTTTCCGAACATCCAGTAAGCTACCGTAGGTTTCCCTGGTTTTTTTGGTGCAGGGAAGGTGGTTAGAACCAGGGAGAACAGCGAGACCACCGTGACAATAATTTGAATTTGACTCTGAAGAATCTAATTCTGAATCACAACCAGGTCCTATGTCTTGTAACGGTATCCAACAGGTGAGTAGATTGTCTGAGCCGTTGCACATGTATACCCAGTCCATATGGCAACCCGTATGAGCCCCTGGGGGGACGGCACGAAGTCATTTGTAATCGAAAGTGTTAATAGTCTGAGTTGTTTTACAGTTTAAATTTTGCGCAGTAGACTTTAATGTCAAGTTTCGAGGACTTCTTATTCTGCCTGGATTTAATAATGGCACATCTTGATTATTTGACTCGTGTTCGTCGGGTACAGACCCAGGAGATTGGGATTCTAACTAAGAAGTACCATATAGTATTTCTTGCATCACCTCCCGAATCTCATCCGCCTCTAAAACACGGCGCACATCCGCATCGTCATGACTCAATCGAGTTACCCCCTCTAAATAAGGGGGCTTAGCTTTGGCTTCTTTCAAAGTAACTTGTTTCCGTTATATTTACCTCTTTATCTCCTTCTTTATTTTCTCCTGCGCTTTCTGGACCAGCTCGCGAGGAATCAGCTCGGACAAATACAGGTAGCCTTGAGCATTGAGATGGCGACGGAGTTTACTGCTGTTTTTCCCAAGACTTATGTGTTTGTTATCTGGCAGCATAGGTCGAAACGGGAGAAAATCCGAACCGAGTTGAACCATTTGTTGTGGTGGTGGCATGGAATGAGAATCAGATGATGAAGAAGGACCAGGTAGTACTGTCATTGCTATTATATTAGTTTGCAAATTTTTCAACGAGCTTTGGTTAAGTAACAACTTATATTTCACGTGAATCGAGACAGGATTTCAATCTGAAAGATTTTCATTATCTCAAACGCTCACAACTCTTATACAGCTTACGACTCGAATTTATCATCGAGCAGAACAAATAAATTCTTAAAAGCCTTTGACACAGTTTCTTTTCCGTTCGCTTCGCTAATATCGACAACGCTATTGACAGAAATTGAATGAGCGACACTTATCTGACTTTATGGTAATTATTATACTATGTAATACGGTATTTCTTTATGTTACTAATTTGTTACTAATTTACTTTCTGATTGTTATGTATTGTTAAGTTTTATGTATTACTATAGAGAGAATAGACAATGTGCTATTCCTGTTTTTAAATTTTTGCAGTTTTCTAGAACTAAGTTGTTTTCCTTGGTATACTAATAGAGGCTTAGCAAAGTGCTACTCCTTTTTCTTGTGCTTTTGATCCGAATGAACTTGGTATATTAGAGGCTTAGCAAAATGCTACTCCTATTTCTTGTACTTTTGATCCGAATGAACTTGGTATAGAGGCTTAGCAAAGTGCTACTCCTTTTCTTTTGATGCTTTGAGTTTGTATTCTTTAGTATAGTCTAGGTTTAGCAATATGCTATTCCTTTGTTTAATGATGCTTTGAGTTTGTATTCTTTAGTATAGAGGTTTAGCAAAGTGCTACTCCTGTTCTTAATGTGCTGTGTATAATAAAAAGGTTTGAAATAATAATTAATTCATAATTCTTAAACTTAAATTCGCTTAGCTTGGTTCAAATTTGTCTAATCTAATAGGTAAAAGTTCCGATAGTTATAATATCGACAATGCTATTAACAAAGTTAAAGTCTTATTGAAATTTACGAGAGAAACTAATCCTTATGTTTAGACCCTCTATGTTTTTTCTCCTTTTTCTGATGTCCTCTGGGACTTCGACCCGAACCATGACTGGGACTTGATCCCCCCGCTACAGAGTCCTGTGGGCTATCACCATTCGTCGTTTCCTTCGACATTTTTTTATGCTTACTTCCTCCAGTGCGTTTACTTGCAGTGACCCCCTGTGTTTCAGTATCTCGTCCCCCAGTTGTGTTTTTTTCACTCTTTCTAGTAGTTACAGTGGTACTTTTCCGTCCCATTTTGCCAACTTTTCCGTCTCCACTGCCTGATGCTGTTGGTAACATGTAGGATTTAACGCCGGTGAAAGAGTCCACATGGACTTCCAAACTGGTGTCGAAATTCGGTTTTTGCGCGGTGAGAATGATAGGCCAAACACCGATCAAGATCAGATTCTGGATGGCTTCAATTAACTGTTCGGGACTGCCTTTTTTGTCATTCACTGCGATAATGGTGGAGTGTAGCATGAACTCCTGATTGGAATTAGATGAAAGACACATCTTCCGTCGTGATCTTAAGTTGTGTGCCTGTCCCTTATCTGGCGGAATATACTGACCTCCAACTCGATTCATTGGATCTATATCACTATAATTAATAGCAGCGTCACTCCCCGTTCCCGGAACTCCCGGTAATATGCTCGTCACAGTCAAACTCTTATTCTCGCTACTCGCCTTCCAAACCTGCGGATTCCCCACTCTAAACCCCAATTCAGGAAAACTTATCTCCAATGACGGATCAAAAGCACAATGATCAACCACTAATTGCGGATTCCACTTATTATTCGCCGCCACCGCCGTCTTTATGACCTCCCGGAATTGAGTTTCTGGAGAATTGCTACCCTGAACGAGTTGGCTGTGCCTCGGATCTTTCGATATGTAGTTTTCGCGAACCGTTTTCCATTGGGAGTTCTGCTGCATCACGCCGGCCTGACCGAGACCGCCGGGAGGTTTTGAGGGGTTGAGATTGTTTCTTAGATCCTCTTTGGACTTGGGCTTGGAGATCTTTATACTGGACCTAGTCGATTCAGTGCTGGATCGTTGTTGGGGCATATTGTGAAAGCCTTCAACTTCTTGTTGTAACCCTAAGTTATATATTAACTCTTCTTCAGCTTGTGCGTAGAATTTTTTCTGATGTTTTTCACACTGGAATTTACCCCAGGAATTTTGGTGGAAGTTGAACATCTTGGAGTCTATGTTTTCTATGCTCGGCTCTTCTAATTCGGAATCACTGCTAGTATCATAATTTCTTTCTAGTAGACTGTAATGCTCACCCTCGGATTTCTTAGACTTGGATTTTCTTTTCTTACCAGTATTAGATTCGCTAGTTCTTTGAGAAGACCTGTTTGGACTTGTAACCTCGATAGTGTTCGTTCCACTATGATTACTTGTTTTCCCCGTAGTAGTTTTTCGATCAAAATCAATCTGATTAACCGTGTTCCGCGCAACACTGTTCATGCTCACTTCCTTTAAACCACTTGGATCTTGCCAACTGCTAGTACGGTTACCCTTAGGGGCCTTAGCACTAGTACCTTGACTCTCCTCATTCGGAATAACATTTCCATCTGAGTCTCTTATCTCCAAACTCGGTAATAAATCCACTTCAGGATCCAACAATATCGTCTTCTTAAACACATATCTATTCACTTTACTCGTCTTAAATGCATTCTTTGTTCTCTTCAAAAACCCCGTAGGTTTTCCTTCTTCCCACTCCCATAAAGCAGAAGCATTTGCTCCTATACCGTGTTCACCTTTTCCTTGCATCTCCCCATCAACCCATTCACCATCATAAAATGCATTCCCCTCGTCCCATTCGATTCTTCCTCGTCCGTGTCTCATTCCCTCTCGGAATTCACCACTATAAACCCACTCTCCCGGCCAACCCAAAATCCCCAAGCCGTGCATCTGACCGTTGAACCATTCCCCTATATACCTACGACGCAAATAACTACCAGTTAAAACAGTCTTCAATCCTCCAGACTTAGAATCCGTAGTTAATCTTTTGTGATGCATTTCATACCCCTCTTTCATCATCGGTTGAACAGTAACAGTCTTTCTTCCCGTTCCTCCATGAGTCTCCATATCATCATGTAAATAATCCTCGGCTACGGGGTCCCCACCCGCCTCTTCGTTCTCCAACGCCCACTCTATCTTTC
>Ga0099797_100815_pt1 | contig 18403 bp, 20 predicted proteins | sample Uncmet_Sort48C_1_FD_89871 | JGI IMG/M metagenome (GOLD analysis project Ga0099797, IMG submission 89871) | Marine eukaryotic communities from CALCOFI LINE 67, Pacific Ocean - C012_Sort48C_1 | ecosystem: Environmental > Aquatic > Marine > Oceanic | place: Pacific Ocean: Monterey Bay | collected...
TTTAGGAATCCGGAAATTAAAAAAAACAACACCTTTAAAAGCGTACCCATGTAAACATCGCGTGAAACCCAGTATGTGTGCATACCAACCTGAATTCCTATGTGCTCGCATTCTATCATTTAGAGTTCTAACATTACAGTCCACCCATTAGGGCATCCATCATCATCATGCATGGCTTATAATCCATTTGGAGGTCAGTGTTCGCCTACGGACTACAACTAATGACTATACAGTATCGGGAAAAGCCAAACGGTCTCAGAATGGAAAATAAATATGGCGCGTGCTCTCAGCGGGTCAGCACCGATGGAAGATGTACACTAACAGCTACGGCCAGGCAAGAAGCCATGCTCATGAATGTCCGTCAGATAGGCCAGTAAGTCAAACCGTCAAACAAGCGCCCCAACCGAGAAATAGTGAAATTTTGAACAAGAAGGTGTGTGTAGAAGACTGATACACCGACAATCATGGCCAAGATGGACAACGTATGTAAGCGACACAAACGATGAGCAACTAATGTCAAGAGGATGCGCCAAAGAGCAACCGTAATGTGGGCAAGATAAGTCCGTGGACACGAAGTAGAAGACAAGTAACAAAAATCAAGGGAGTGTGTTGACAATAAGACGGAGAACAGTTGAGTGTAGGAATGACTGATGGACGGATACTGGTTTGAAGATCAGTGAAGAGAACTGAGTCAAAAACCGTACGTGGAAACACCGACAACAAGGACCAAGGTGCACAAAATATCAAGAGAAAGCGCCAAGGAGCAATGATAATGTAGACAAGATAAGCAGGTGGACACCAAGTGGGAGACAAGTAACAAGCAGAGAACAGGAGAGTGAAGGAAAGACTGCAAATCATAAGGGGCACTGTTGACGCATGCCGAAGGGCCGGGAGATGGGTAACCGCACCTATTTTCCTTTTTGCTCTACTCAAACCATAAAGCTACTCTGTCTTAGGAAACAAAATTTGAACTTAAAATGCAATGCCATCCAACTCCTGCACCCAATTGCGGCCCGGGTCCGATGGAAAAGGAAACAACCATCCAGAAATACATGGTGTTATGTATTGCTTCATTAAAGATGGCACCGGTACGAACAAAAACACTGATTCCGCAAGTGTGTTTTGCTTTGTTTCTTGTGGCTAGAGAGTCGCAGGCTGGGTGGGTGTTAAATGCTTACGGTGGCTCTGAATCAACTGTCAAAACAAAAACTTCCTCGAGGCAAAAATGTGGAAACGTTTTGAGTTCCTGGTGTGCAAACGACAACACCCCCTCCTAAATCTCTACACTTATTTCCATGACTATGGATACAGATGTACAGGAGTCCTCAAGTGCACTCCTGTACCATCCTCTTGTGAATTGAAAATTTATAAAAAGACATGTGTGAGACCTCTTTAGAAAGGATGCGCAAGAGCCCTCTAGTGAGCATCCGTTAATTTCTATCCATTGCATTATGAATACAGTCCAATTGTTATCAAAAACATAAGCCAATGCCTTAAGCGAGGCTCTACCTCCTTCCTTAAGGTTACGAACATAGTTAGTGTTGTATCGAATGCGGTCACCTCCAATCCTATTATGCCTGACACGTTGACTGCATACTTACTAAGAAAAGTATCTAAAATCCTCTGTGAACTATTCACCGATGCCTTTTAAATTGAATATGTTCCCGATCCAAGAATAAATCTTTGCAATGGTCTTTGGGTGAAAAGAGCTCCACTGAACTCCAGATATGAAGCATGTCCTCATGAATGTGTTGCACATTCGAAAGAAGAAAACCACATGAAAGACTTGCAGTGAGTCGTTAAACTGGTTCTTGACGAAATCGGTATGCAACTGAGAAGAAGTATGCTTAGCCCGCTACTTGACTTCAGCCAAGCCCATGCAAAATTGTGCATTGCAAGTTTGCACGGCCAGCAAACCTGTCTGATTCTTCAAGCTTTATGCAATGCATGGCCGCAAACTTGTGGCTCGGGCCGCAAACTTTATGACTGTTTTTCTGTGTTTGGCTTTGAGCGCTTTGCGTGGCCGCCAGGGGGGAATTGTTTGAGTTGTGCGCACTGCCCAGCTGAAGGGCAATGACTTAAAGTATTGAATGTGGCAGAAATACTTCCTTATGGATTGCGTCTAATAAGACTTTTGGAAAAACGATTTGCATCTAATAGGGTATTATGTGCCAGAAACACTTCCTTATGAATTTGCTTGGCGTCTTGTAGGAACTCTAAGCAATAGTTTTCCACGGAGCTCCTGCCACCTGTCCTTATGAATTTATGTATAATGCGGCTTATGTGCAAGCCCAAGCCTATTCGTATACAAATCTATTAATACATATGAAGATGGCATGGGCATATCAGCAACAGCCTGTTCTGACAAGACATGGTGAGAAAGTCGACTCAACAACGACTGGATTTGACAAGAGGGGGAAACCACAATGGTAGTAGCAATGGGGAATGGGTGTAATATATTGTCTCGTTCCACACTCTTTCTAATTATATAATCACATAGATGTGTAGATTCAGTATTTTCTTTCTGCTATGGCACATGCTTCCTTTCATAAGTAGCAGCCTCATCCGCATCGTATGGGGGTGCATATGTATGCAAGTCGCTTATGCGTGTGAAGGTGCAGTTCCGCTAAACGAGGGCTCGCTTATTCGTCTCATGTGGCCAGTACCAGTAAGCCAGCTGCAATTTTGCCGCGTCTCCTTGAAGTCGGCAGGCAGAGGGCCATTCACCAGGATCTGGCCCTGCTTCTCGACCTGCGCAAGCCATGATGAATGTGCTCCACCAACCGCCTGCCCCACCATCCCGACTCCCAGTGTGCCACCCAGATCCAATTAGAATATGCAATTGTGTGGATGTGTGTTTTGCATATTTGAAAACTCTTTGAAAAATGATCAAGAGAAAGAGACAGAAAAAGTGACACGTGCCCAACTCGTGCTTGTAGGTGTTTCGCCCCCTCTCTCTTCCGGATCCTTGCATTCCACCTAACTGCAGAGAAGCGTTCTGCTTTTCAATGGTTATGTCAACCCTCGTATTTCCCAAAGTATTGTGCTTCTGTGCTTAGGGCTGACACATGAACGGAAACAACAACGAACTATTGCTCAAGGATGTTTTGAACCGGATGCAGTGCCTCAGCCGAAGGAATTATTTCGAAGCATCCACATAAACTTGTCCTAGCCTCGTCAAGCAAATGGTAATGTTGTCAACTGGTGTGAATTCAATAGGTATGCTACCATGCCAGGAGTGACATGCAATCCCAAAGTACACATGAACAAACGCCGAATGAGGAAAACATCACATAAGCATACTTATGTTGTTTGGGACTCCATAACAACATAGAGCTGCTGTTGCTGCTGAATACATTTGTATGTTAAAAACATGAGGGAGGGTAAGATGTTTATATGCATGTATGTATATGAGTGGTTGCAGATAATTACCATATGCTTCAGATATGCTTGCTTTGGCTCCATATGCGAATCGGTTCTGGTGAGAAGGGCCCCTACCCAACAAGGCAACCTTCTTCTTCTTCCCAAGCTTCTCCTCAAGAACCTTCATCTGCTTCACAATGTTGTCCTCGAGAAACCATCACAGGAACTAGGGAGATGGGAGTAGGCCGACTGTCCAATGATTTGTTGAGGACATGATCAGCAAACATGTCACTAGTGGTACAAGGATATAATATATATATATATATATATATATATATATATATATATACAGCTTAACATATACATACATCTATAATATATACACCGAAATTATCACATGTACGTATAATCATATCATTATATTGATATAATTACTCGTACAACAAGAATATCTGTATTGCATTTGCCATTGCACATCCCATGTCCATGATCAGCTTAATCAACCTGCAGAGTTGAATTAAATAAAATAGCCGACCTGAGCTGTGCAAAAACCTATTTATGTGATTTGCGATAGATGATGAATAACTGCAAAGCTCAAACACTTTCCAGCGGTCGCAGTGACTTACCCAGGGTGCTAGTTCCAACAACATGTCTTCATGTGCAAGCAGGTGAAATCCTGAAGAACATAACCTAGGGTCACACCATAAGGAGTATACTGAACGGTGCAATCACAAAACCTTGTATCGGACCCTTAGTAAACATAACCAAAACTATTTTCTGACGCCTGAAGCCCGAAACTCCACCATGGGCCAAGATGTGCACCCACCGCGGCGAACATGGACTACGCAAGTGGCAATGAAAATTAAGTTTCGTTCCATTCCAGATCTTATGGGGCAAGGAAAATTCCAAATTCCCCACTATCCAAGAATGAACCTTACTAGGATCTTGAGTTCAGATCTGTGTTCAGATCTGCGTAATTGCGAATCTGTGTTCAGATCTGTGTTGGGGATCTGTGTGGGGATCGTGTTTTAGGGCTCTTCTTTTGGGTTCCTCGTGTCGAATCTTTGCTTAGCATCGTTGTCCGGCATCTTGGTGAGGGAGCCTTGTCAGAGATTTGTGTTTCTGATCCCTCTTAGGCTAGTTGAGCCTCAGTTTCGATTCTTTGTTCGGTACCTTTGGGGGATATTCCTATGTCGCACCCTTGCTTGAGACATTTCCTGAGGTACTTGTCAAGGATCTATGTTAGGTACCTCTGCTTGTGATCCTGATTTGGGATATGTTTTGTTTTTTGTGCCGGGTTTGGGAGTTACGAGAAACCTTACAAATGCACGGTCGAGGCCAGCTTGCATTGCTCATTATAGTCAGAGTGATGCAATGCTATCGTGGCCCAATATTGCCTATTTTCGAGCGTGCACCGCCTTGGAAAAGCCTGACTCCCAATTCCCACAGGCTACTTACCAGCAGCAGCTTGTAATGATCACAAATTTTGTCAAACTGCTCATTAGAGCGTTCGGGCCTCGTCCCGACCGCACCGCGTGAGCGATGGTTCGGGCCGCCTCTCCATTTACAATTTCAAGGCCACGCCCTTGCAGGCTATGCAGGGCAATACCCAAAGTCCAACAGCCCTGCATAGCATACCAGCGGTGAGAGAACACCCAATGACAAACAAACCCCAGTGCAGCATGTTATGCGAGACATTACTGCGTCACTCTTCGTCGTCACTGGACGATTCATTCATATGGGCCTCGACGACTACACCGTTTTCGAGGCCTTCGGTGTCCACGAATGCGAGGAACGCCGGGCTGCGCCACTGGCCGGCCTGCAGAATCTTAGCCAGCGTGGCGCCGCGATCGACCAGGTCCTGCGCATGACCACGGCGCAGATCGTGTGTGCGATACATCTTCGCTTGAGCTACGCCCATTTTCAGCAACATCGTGCGCAAATGCCTGAGGGCCTGCGCCGGGCTGAAAGTGGCAAATGGTTCCACCGTTTGAAAGACACGGAACAGCTGGGGACCGGGCAAGTTCGTGGGCAGCTACCGCACCACCACTTGCGCCGGATGACGCTTCCGTTCGGCAGGTTCTTTCTCCTAGCCAAGTGCAGCTCCACGGTGTTGTCGTCCACCAGCAGGATGACTGCGGGGTGCCCATGAGGTTCGCCTTCGGCACCTCCGCGCACGGCATGATATGGAGCGCTTCGAAAGGCAGCCTTAGGAGGAAGATATCGTGCCATTTCGATCGTAAAGCCCAGCAAGCTTCTGCACTTCTTCTTCCTTGATGAAGAGACGTTGCCGGCTCTTGAAGGCCCCTGATTGTGTGATGGCGCCTTTTGCCCGACGTACGATGGGATCGGAACATGCCGAGTCATCTATGCCCAGCAACTGACAACCCAGCCGCATGTGGCCGATGTAATTTCCAAAGGTTCCTGCGCAGCGGAACAATCTGGACCAGACCACGAGTTCTTGGGCAATAGGCGGGAATTCATGCCCATGTTTCTGAAACATCTGTCTGGCGAAGGCCGCCCAAGACCGTGTGGCGCTTGCAAGGCCACGGTGCGACCTGAGACAACTTCCCAGGAGCGCTGCGACATGCATGTCACTGCGCAGCGTTTCGGCGAAGAGTTTCTGCATGGTCACGCCCATTTTCGGAGTTCACTGCGACTGTGCATGTCACGCCCATTTTCGGAGTTCACTACGCAGCCTTTCGGCGAAGAGTTTCTGCATGGTAGCTTTGGGGCCACCGCCCAAACCCTGAATGCAAGAAATACAAAGTCACACACGCAAGATACATGAAATACAACAGGAAAGAAGGCGCATGCACCGGCAAAACCACTGGTGTGTGCTTGCGCAATTTAATGGCAATACACTTGTCTTGATGCACGTTGATCTTGGCGACGTCTTTCCGCCGTCTCTTGAGTACCTGACATGAAAAGAAACACACACACACACACATGCGTAGGACAATATGCAAAATGACTCACCGGATTGTTTATCCGAGCCCGAAGGACTTCCAGGAAACGCACGTCGACTGGCAAGAGGTGCCCTAGGCCACGGACGGAGTTGAACTCCGGGAGGCCGTCGAGATCCTCGATGGTTTCCATTCCCGAACTGCGCAGCATGGGAACCATCTCAATGAGGCGCGGGCGCCGGCGCTGAGCCCTTCTGAAAGCAGCTCATCTGCCAGCACTCGGGCGGATGCAATGGTGATGCGCACGCGCCGGGGTGGCGAGGCAGGTGAGGGAGGGCCGCAGGCGTACTATCTGAAGGACTGCAAGCACAAGTGGATAGTCATGAGAAAGCTGGGCAAATGCAACAGGGGTGGGGCAGCGCATGCATGTGGCTGACCGGTGAAACTGGTGACACTGGCACCGCTAATGACTCATGAAATCATGACAACAGGGAACAAGTTGGTCTTCAAATATGCCCAGGTTTGCGCCTCAAGGTAGCGCTGGTCAAGCACTGCTGGGACTCTCTTGGCACGCAGGTCTCGCAATAGCTGGTAGGATTCCCTTGAGAGCAGGTCCGCAATGTTCTCCTTGGTTGGGACGCGCTCAACCCTGACCTCGATATCGAGTTCTGCGAAGTGCTGCCAAAGAGCGTGGACCAGGCAAGTGTGATCAAAGCTCTTGGTGGTGCCTTTCGCAGTCGCGTGCTCGGCCCCAGTGTTGTCCGACCATTGCAAACAATGACGTCTCTGTCTCTGAGCTTCTTCGCGAGGCTGGAAATGCCGAGCGAGCTTGATAGGATCTCGAGGCTCATGATCTGGTTGTGCTCCCGACGTGCCCAGGACTTGAACAAGGCCGCCGGCGGCTCGATGTCGCAGGTGCTGACGGATTCACCATCAAACAGCACTGCTGAGACCCTCGGTGGTTCACCACGCGCGTCACAGTAGAGGTGACACGCAGGCTGGCGCTTGCGGAACCAGAAGTGGTGCTGGATTAGATCCACCTCGAAAATACGCATCCACCAACGCAGCGCCAAGCACTTTTCCTCAACGACCACGCCGTTTTTGGACCTGAAGGCAAACAAAGAAAGAGGCAAAGCCACACGCAAGCGATACAGCAACAAGAACAAGACCTGATTTGCATGCTGATAGGTCGCAGCATGGCGCGCCCTAGCTTCCAGCGGGCTGTATGACAAGCCCACTGCAGAGCACCTGACCACTTGGATGCCTCACCGGAGGTTAACCGACAGCTTTCCAGGGCGCTGTTGCTCCGGTCCATCTACTTGAGAATCTTGTCAGGCGATGGCCATATGGAGATGCCTGTCGGGCTGGTGGTGACGACCACGCCCAGGATGCTTTTCCCATTGTCGACTCTAGCTTGCGCTCGGAGATCGCGCTGTGCCCCAGGCACGCACGCACGAGTCGTGCAAAAATGTCCTTGGCATTTTCGGTGACTTCTTGGGGGCGAAGAAATCATCCACATATCTGAACAGCACTAAATGGAACAGCTTGCGGCCCAGCGTGCGGACGAAGGCCCCGACGCGGTCCCAAGCGTGGACCGATGCGACGGCGCCGAAGGGCATGCTGTTATACTGCGACATCCACACTTCATCGGCGAGCTTGTATGCCACTCCCGCGAACTGCCGATGACCTGATAAACAAAGAAAGCACAGCGGGGGGGGGGGGGGGAGCACACACACGTGCGAAGCGCACTTGGCATGATCGGGATGTGCCTGAAAGCTGCATCGATATCCGCCTTGAAAGTATGCACTGCGCGCTCTGGTATTGGCAAAACAAGAAGATGCATGCAAATAAAAGACATGCATGTGGCGGCGAACCTCTTTAGGCAATGAGGTTCTCAATGCCTGCATGCCTCTGTGCAAAGTGTCAATAGCATCACACAGAAGGTGTTCTGCCGGAGTTGTGGCATCATTGATGCCGGATTTTGGCATGTCGTTCGCAGCCCGGATTTCGGGCTCGCCGTTCGGCTTTGTACCTGATAGAAACTAAGAATAACACCGAATGCAATGCAAACAAGTATATGAAACGGAAGCCTTGTGCAACTCCGAAACGGAAGGACACTGAGGAGGTTCGCCGTGCTTCGGCGCTCGCGACTTTCCATGGCGACATGCGGTGCTTTTCCTCCTCAGTCCGTCCCAGTTCTTCGAGCTCGGCAGAGTTTCCATCCTCGCGAGGCCGGGCGAGGACGGCGGCGTTATTGGCGCAACGTTCCCGCTTGGAGGCTCTGGTGGATCGGGCTCCTCGCACAGTGTACCGTCTCCTGAAAAAGCCACAGGACCCAAATGCACAAACACACAAACAAACAAGAACACAAACAAAGTCACTGGGGGGGAGGGGGGCCCACACAAAGAAAGAACAACGAACCAGGGGGGCACCGGTCCGAAAGAGCTGCGCAACTTCTGAGCCATATGATATCTGATGGCTTGTGCCAACACCTCCATGAGGGGGCCGCTGATGCCGGCTGATACCTGTCTTACGACAGGGTCTGCGGTCTCCAACCACTTGTCGGCCTCGCCGGATTTGCGGAAGCTGTCACCCAGCTTTTCGCTCCAATCGATGACCTTGGTGGGGTATGCAATGGTCTCTTTTGGCGAGTGTTCAATTGACCACTGGATGGCGTCGGTAATTTCAATGTCCAGAAGTTTTTTTGTTTGCAGGGGTGGTGTTCCAAACCCTTTCGAATAAAGCCACACATGCGAGCGGCCCCGGCCTCATCGGCGGCGCTCACGGCCCGCGGGCGTTTAAGAGGCGGCTCAGGGGCGGCCATGACACACAAAGCACAAAGAAGAAAACACCCCGCAGTGATGACTACAACGTGGCCTGACCTCGTCTGATGCAACGCTCTGAGCAACAAAGTACAACACGATGGTGCCTACCGATGGCTTGCCACAACAAGGACTTGGCAACGGTTTCAACTTGAAAGGCTGCACAGATGACACAAGAACCAAGGTATGATCCAAGAAACTGAAACACTTGCAACAAATTTGCAAGGTGAGAGCTGAGTAGTGTACTGCCGAACCCAGCACTGGCTGTGTAAGGTGCTACAGACAGAAATCCGCAGAACAACTACCCCAAACCAATGGTGAAACACTTTGCTCAAAGGCAACCTAACCTGTTCAACGTGGCTTGGACCCAAGCAAGTTCTGTAACTCTGCGACGTAGTCATTGCCACCTTTGTTGGCCTTACCGCCCTTCCTGTCAAACAACACGTAATAAATAAATGGCAGAAAAACGACGCAAATGCATTGTTGTAAGGCTTTGCGTTTGGGGCAGGCGGGATCGCCTCTCTTGGGACCCTGCCGACCACAATGAAAGCAAGTGACTGTCTGGGGTCCATCGTATGCCTGCAGCAAGATACAAAATGCAATACTCCAACAGCCCGATACGCAATGGTTAACAACAGACCTGCTGCATAGGCCGCTGCTGCTGCTGCTGCTTAGCGCGGAAATTGTTGTTGTGAGCCTGACAAATAAAGAGGTCATGCAACTAGCAAACACGACATCTAGCGGCGAACACACCTCCTGCGAACGCCCGCCGCCGATGGTTCGGCAAATGTTTTCCGCGGTGGCTAAATGAGCCGGGCATGGGGCCGCGGCCTGGGCAAAGAAATCAATCCGCTCGCCGTTGTAAGTGCGAGTCGCCCAGCTCTTACGGACCACCTGAAAGAGAAACACTTGCGATGGGGGGGTAGGTAAAGGTGGCGGCAAAGTTGCGCACCTCATCATAGACGACACACAATTGTGGACTGAGACCCCTCCCACGGGCTTCGTGTCCTACCTTGATACAGAGGTATTTGTGTGCAAAGGCCCAGTGTAAGGCCACATGTCGGTAACGGTCGCTGCGGTCGCAAAAACATCGAACGCCATTCCCCATTGAAAGGGAGTAAGAGGCTTCTTGGTGGTGGACCTACCACCCAAAGCCTTCAATATTGCTTGCATGTCCTTCGTGATCTCGAGTTCCGGCTGACTGGAAGCCCCGGAAAATAAACAGCACAAACCAGGGAGCCAAAGCGGGGGGGGGAGAGCAGTACACAAAAACACACCGGGGTCCGAAGCCGCGTGGCCCAGAAGGGAAGGTATTCGCGCAGGTCATGCAAGATAAACGGCCTCTCAACACCCATGCGGGTATGGGCGATGATGTCTTCGGCCAAAACGTCCACCTTTTCACCTGCCAAGAGACAAAGCGACTTGCAATATATAAGGTAAAAGGAAATACACGCGCCTGACGGCAGGCATTCCGTGGGTAAGCTTGCAAATGAAATCTCTTTGAGGTTCAGCCCCAGGTTAATGTGTACCAGCTTTTCTTGCTCGGGCTTGGGGCATGCCCTTCAAATCAGCTCTGCGGCCGCATTTGCACTTGTATTGGGCTCCTGTTAGAGAGTGAAGTAAACAGAGAATGTACACATGAGAATTACCCGGCACGCCTTCTTAGATGTCGCAAAGAAGCGACATGCACGTCCCAGCACCGAAATCGTGGCGGACTCAAGGTTCTCATTTTGAACTTGCCGAGACAAGCCTTCCAAGGAGTTGCCGTCAAAATCATCCACGGCCGTAAAGCCAATGGCACGATTCTTCACCAACACCTAGCAACAACGCAAATAGGGGATGAAATATAACCAAAGAAACACAATCCGACCGTCGCAAGCCTGCGGTATTTCTGCGTGGGCCGTACAGGGCGATCCCTGTCCACCTGGTTGTGGAACCAGGTCACAATGGCGTCGATGATTTGCTCTTCGGCGACTTCAAGGGCATCCTCTGCCAAGCCGCGGGCGGCGGGCCCGCTGGCACTGTCCGTGCAGTCGGATTCCGAAGCGCAGGTCAGCGAATCGGCGTCGGCCACCCTAACAGCGCGAACCCTGATGATTTTCTGGCAAATCATATGGGTCCACAGCTGGGCTCCTGGATGACGGGTGCACACCTGAAAACTAATGCACGCACTCGAACCACCGGACAAACAAATAACGACAAACAAATAACGCAATGCAAGGTGCACACCATGTCCGCTCAAATCGACGGAACCAACCGCATCGCCCATTACGGCGTCATGCAACACTGCGTCTTGTTCACCCGCCATGGAAAGGGCAAAGAACAACAAAGGTCAGGATCGAGAGATGCGATCGCTATGCAACAACTGCAACTGCCAACACGAGCGGGGCTGGGTGGAGACGTACGAAGCCATGCAAAGAAAATGCAACATAATCAAATGAAGAAAAGGACAAATGGTGAGGCACAAGGGCGACTGCGACCCAAGACATAAAATGGAGCCCCATGATATTTGCTACCTGTAAAGCAAAGAGGCGTTGACTCGGGCACGCTCCAAGGACTCTCCTGAGACGAATTTCCAAACTTCATGAGGAAATAAAACTGTGGGCCCACCTGGAAGCAAAGACTGGTCCTTGTGGAGAGCAGACAGCAAATATGCACGCAATGTGTCGGGAGCCCACACCTGAGAATAGGACGCATATACCTGAAAATGAAAACATATGCAACGCGGCTCCAATTGAGAGCGAGGACGGACCTGGCTCGTGGGTCAAGGGCTACTGTCCTGTCAATATTGGTACCTGTTCAAACGCTCGAAGAGGATGCGCGTAGTTTGGTACCTGGCACACGAGACAAATAACTCAGCAACAATGTGATGGAGCAGATGCGCAACACATGGCCCTGCGAAATCCCAGAGGACCGGTATAAAACACACGCACAGTGCATGCCACGCAGTGAGCAAAGCTCCCATCCGATTGAACAGGCATCACATAGTATGCAATTGCTCAATAAATGAACCCCATGCGACTGCACACATGGCCTTCTTTCCAAGAACAAGTAGCCACTGTGCATGCACCCTGCACCCGGCTACCTGTCCGTGAAGAGATAGTCATGTGCAGCGAAGCTGCTGTCAGTAACCAACAAAGTCGGGGCACCCTGAGACAGGGCCGAGATTTGGTTGATTGAAGTTGGCACAAATGCCTCAACTCCCTCTTTGGTGAAGTGGTATGTGTCAAGCCATTTCCCAAAGAGGTCTAAAGGCATCTGCGCCTTGGCCCAATCCAACCATAGCAGCTGTTACCTGAAATGCACCGGCACATGATACAGCAACAGAGGGGGGGTGGGCATGGTGCACAAGAAGCACCATGGGGGCGGTGTTCCCCTGGCCGTATCTGGGTACACGAAGGTAACCCGATCTGCCCAACCAGCAGCCCTGCGCACAGCCTCATTCACCTGCAAAGTGCAAACATAGGAAAAAATACATAATGCACTTGCAAGAAACGGGGCGCCTGCTCCTGGGTGCCTCTCCCGTGATCATTGAAGCCCATCACCACGACAATGTGCCACCCCATTGGGTATAAAGCCAAGAACTCTGTCACCTGACAAGGAAAGATGTCACAAATGCATAAATAAGGTGGCAGGGCACAACACACACGTTACCGAGGTGTTCACAACCACCGATAGGAAGCCCATACTCTCAAAGCATAGGGTCTCGAGGATGAACCCCGCCTCAAGTGCGACACCTCGAAGGTGCGACGACATCCTGCGGACTGTCGTCTCACAACACCCTGCAAATGCAGACACAAAGAAAACCCGCAATGGCCATAGGCCGACAAACAATGCACGCGTACATTTGTGGTAAGCGTTGGACCACATTGCCGCCTAATCAACATGGCCTTCCCAGAACAGCGCCATGAAAAGGCCAGCTGAGAAAATCCCATTGGGATCAATCACAAAATTAAGAACATTCACGCTGCTGGTAGCACGCGGCATTAGAGCGAGGATTCCAATGAAGGCAACTCACCGAGACAGCAGAACTGGAAGCGGCTAACACACAAAGACGCATGAGTACAATATCCATCCACAAATGCCAAATGAAAACAGGCGACAGAATGACCACTGGGCCATAGCACCGCAGCGACAAGCGCCGCGCCTGACAATAAACACACGAGCAACACATGGCTCCAAGAAAAAGACACAAGTAGGCTGCCCCACCACACCGTACGTCAAACAACGGACGCGCAAACATGCGATAGTGCCTGAAAAGAACACGTAATGGGAGTTCCATAATGGTAACAAGCAGAACATGCCACAAATAGGCAGAAATACATACGCCGCCTGTGAATAAAGACGCCAAGTTGCCTACACAGCACAACAAGTATACAAATGCATTGTATAGTTTTCTTCACACCGACATACGACTATAGAGGTCCGTCAGTCACGCAAACAACCTGTACAAAGAGCAGGGTGAGGTGCAGAAACCGCCCAAGGCCAACAGACCAATTAAAGGAAGAAATGTCCGCACCCACATACGATAGAAATGATCGTGTCGGATCGAAGCCTACCTGTACCGATGACAGGGAAAAAGGAAGCATAATTCGCCCAGGGTCCAACGACCAGGAATATAGAAGGAAAGCTACAGACTACGTTAGGCGCACTGTCCTCCTTTGCTGTTTTGGTGTATGTGTCTGCAAACTGACTTCCAACTATAGTATGGCTTATTTATTCCTGGAGGTCTTCCAGGCGCCCGACGGCATTACCCGAGACTCTAAACAGAGACCCAGTGAGGAACTTTATCCTGGAGATCTTCCAGTCCCCCCTCCAGGGTGCAAGCGCCATGGAGCGAGATTTTTGCACCCGACCACGACATGGGCCATCCGGGAGCCAAGCCGTCCGCAGACATCGACTTTATCCGCCTCGGGTCTAAACGACAGGAGACGTCGCTTGAATGGGCGCACCAACTCAAGCTTCCCGACCACAAATGGTCCATCTGGGAACCAAGCCGTCACAGGACATCAGCTTGGATTTTTCCTCTTGACACCCGCAGGCCACAAGAGGTCGTTTGAATGGTGCACCAACTCAAACTTCCCAACCACAAATGGGTCATCTGGGAACCAAGCCGTCACAGGACATCAGCTTGGATTTCACCTCTTGACACCCGCAGGCCACAAGAGGTCGTTTGAATGGGCGCACCAACTAAAACTTCCCGACCACAAATGGGCCAACTGGAAACCAAGCCGTCACAGGACATCAGCTTGGACTTTTTGGGGTAAGGCCCAAGGGCCACAACCCCGGGAACAAACACGCCCGACGTTGAAACCACGCCAGCGAGTTCCCCATATGAAAGAAACAAGCAACAAGAGCAGAGCTCGAGCCGGACACAAAACGGAAACGAAACGAACGAACACGAAACAGAGGGGAGGTCCAACGACCCCCCGACACACAAGTGGCAAGAGCCACAAAAGAAGCGGCAGCACGAAACAAGCAAAACCAAAGAAGAAAGAAACCCATGAATTGAGCTTGCAGCACAATGTGAGACAAGTGAGCCACTTAAAAATTCAATTCATGGCCATTGGAATTCAACCATACTTGAGCCAAAACGGCCCCGAGAGCACACGCGGTAGCACTCGCAATTTATAAAATTCGTGCTAAGCGACAGTGAAGGCATGACTCGCTGATGCCTTCTTAAGTGCCTAGTTCGTCTTGCTTTCCCGACAGTCGGGCCCTTGCAGGGTCCTTCTGGCTTTCGAGCACTTCTCACAAGGCGACGATGCGAAGTCAGCGAGTCATACCTTCACTGCTTGCTAGATAATAATCACGTGTATGCTTAGGAATGCTTCCTGGGATAGGCTCATGATTTTGTTGCCATGGCAGCGCCCAGGGATCCTCCGACGTCTGACCCTTCTGCGCCTTGGCCTCGGAAGTCTTTTTCACAACTTTGCTGACAATGTGGCTGACAACGCCGGCCTCGTGGGCAAGCCCGGCAGAGGATGGAGAAGTAGACAGAAGAAGACAAGGAATCATGGTGAATCATTGGATGTAGATGAGAATAAGGATGAGTTATGGCACGAGACATGACGAGATCAAAGAACAATCCATGCGCGACCCCAATCAAAAGAACGAATCGACAAAGAAACATCAAAAGCATGCTCAATTGACATGTTGAATAGTGCATGTTCAATTGTAGATCTTCGAGTGACGGTCACATGCAATTGTTAATTCGACTTTCCCATGTATGTGGAAACTTGTTTTGCAGGTTGGCATCTTGAATTGACATGTTCGCTCTGTGTGTCCAACGGACATCTTCGTGTTCAATTTCGATTGCCAAATTCAAACTGTATCGGATTATGTGCTCGTTTGGGTTGCTTGTTTGATTGTTTATATGGCCAACGTTGCATCTTCATGTAGCATTTGTGATTGACCTTATAAATCTAGAATTTCCTATGTATGTATTCACTCGGAATGTACGAGCAGTATGTTTAAATCGCATGTTCGCTTGGCATTTCCACTTGTTGTTTCACTTGTTGCATTATCAATATGATTTTGCAGCTGCGTGTTGAATTTGATGTTCGAAGTTACCTTTTATAAAGCATTCTCGATTTGTATTTCAATCGACTGATGGTGAGGATGTCATGTTGAGGTTGTTTTCACATTGAGGGTGGTATGGGAAGGTTATTACGCTGATTCTACCATTCGGAGGTTGTTAGGTGGAGGTTGTTGCGTTGAGATTGTTATACTGCGGTTGGTATGTCGAAGATGTCATGTTGGTTTTGTTACAAAGATTTGTGCTGGCGAGGTTGCCATGTTGAGGTTACTGTGTGGCTATAGTTGGATTGAGAGTACCACAATGAGGTTGTTATGCTCAGGTTATTACCAAGAGCGATACTACTGTTTGGCATGATTAAGGCTCTCATTTCACAATGTCTTTTTGACTGCAACACTCGCCATGTGCGATGATAATGTACAGCATTATTTCAACACCTGTAAGTGTACGATTTTTTTTTTGCTGACAACTGTAATTGTATCATTTGTTTCTCTTGGAGGCATTCACAAAGTGCAATGATATTACACGAAGCTTGACATCAGAGCCCGCAAGCACAGAGGACACAGGGGTTCGAAAGAAACACCGTTTGAGATGGGAGGACCTGAAGAGGAGAAGAGGATGAGGTCAGACGGATGAGGACGGCACGAAGGTGTTCAAGCGTTCAAGCGGTACGGAGCGTTCGAATGATCACAGCATGAGAGGAAAGAGGAGAAGGAGCATGCATTTCCAGGAGGGTTCGAAGTCACACAGGGTTGATATTTAAACTTGCCTTTGTCTGCATATATCATAGTGGCGCAAATGCTGCTAATAATCACAGTTTGAAGGTTTTCTATAAATTACAGTCATCCACGCCCCCGGCGCATGTAGAAGGTATGCTCCAAGCCACAATTCCTGCGCCGTTTCCACAGGATCCGGGGCATCCAGTGATAAGTTCTGCCTCATTTGTATCCAATTTGAAAGGCAGGCGCGGCACTTGAGAGCCCTCCCCCCCTCAACCCTCGTGCCCACTGTCCAAACTTGACAATCCACAAAGTAGGCGACTCATGGAAGCAAAACACACACACACACACACACACACACACACACACACACACATTTTACAAAAAAAATGCTTCATCAACGGACAAATAACTATATACACAAACTCCCGATCGACCCACATAAGGCGCTCGGCTATAAATAATAGCACTATTCATAACAATATTATGGAGGGCGTTCTAGTCTCTTCGTCTTTGCATTCTTTTGCTGAGGAGTGGTGGGAGTAGCCTCGCCTCCTTCGCTGCCGACGCCATATGAACAGGCTTCTTCTCCACCGGGGACGCATGGACGGCGGCTACCTGGCCACTCTCTAAACAGGGCCCCGCGCTCAATACGAGTGCGCGCAAGTGCGCGCGCACACACACTCACACACACTGGATCGCTTTAGGATCAAAAATGCCATCTCGACATTAACATCAACAAGGATAGCAAACTTCTAAGCACTTTGACCTTCGGAGGGCACCCTAATGGCCACAGATGGCCACCTTCAGGCCACTCCAATGCTTCTCTAGAGGCCTCTGTCACCCAACATCGCTGACGGACGCTTTAGGGGAGGCCGAAAGAATCCCATGCAGCCCCAAATTGATACAACATGAACTCACAGTGACCCCAAATCACCCCAATGAAAGCCAACAAGACCGGAAGAAACCCCAGAGACATTCCGAAGGACCTCAAGAGGAGCCACAAGTTTCCCTGCTAACTGAAAAGGATGCCCTGGGATACCTGAATGGAAATCTTGCGAGAACTTGAGACACATGTGGCCCCAAGGAACTAATTATCCCAGTGTGACCCTAACTAGGATTTCTGTCACCTTTTGTTTGGGATCTTTAGCATGTGATCTTTGGTGTGGGAACTGTAGCTTGGGATCTTTGGCTTGGGAACTTTGGGTTGGGATCTTCAGCTTGTATCTTTAGCTTGGGTTTTTTGGGCTTGGGTCTTTGTCTTGGGATCTTTAGCTTGGGATCTTTAGTTTAGGAACCTTGTCTTGGTATCTTGAGCTTGGGCACTTTAGCCTGGGAACTTAGGCTTGGGATCTTTGGCACAGGAATTTGAGCGCGGGAACTTTAGCTTGGGAAATTTAGCTTGCGAACTTTGGCTTGGGAACTTAGCTTGACAACTTTGGCTTAGCCACTTTAGGGACTTGAGCTTGGAACTTTAGCTTGGAACTTTGGCTTAGGAACTTTAGCTTGGGAACTTGAGCTTGGAAACTTTAGCTTGGGGAACTTTAGCTTGGGAACTTCGGCTTACGAATCTTAGCTTGGGAACTGTAGCTTAGGAACTTTAGCTTAGGAACTTCCTGGGCATGGCTGGCTTGGCTTGTGTGGCTGGCTGGGCTGGATGGCTTGGCTGGCTTGGCCGGCTGGGCTGGCTGGATTGCCTGGCTTCAAATTGCCCCGGGGAACCGGCTGGCCGTAGCCGGGGGAACCTGGGTGGCTGTGATGATTTGCCGCATCCATAGTAACTGAGTAAGAACCCTTCTAGGTAAAACTTGTTATGGAACAAGGCAACAAATCAATATTCAAACAACTTTCCTGGACATCGGGATCCAATGGCAAAGCAGATTCCAAAATCGCCTGCTTAAAGATTGTAGAGTAGAAAAAAATCCCTAAGGTATGTGAAGCGACCAGATCCAGTTGAATCTTGTTTGTTGTTCCCACTGTTGATGGTCATATGTTTGCAATTCATACCTTCAATCCTTTGTAAATTCTTTGTGGGTTGCATCACCTAGTGTCGTT
>Ga0099797_100816_pt1 | contig 18401 bp, 16 predicted proteins | sample Uncmet_Sort48C_1_FD_89871 | JGI IMG/M metagenome (GOLD analysis project Ga0099797, IMG submission 89871) | Marine eukaryotic communities from CALCOFI LINE 67, Pacific Ocean - C012_Sort48C_1 | ecosystem: Environmental > Aquatic > Marine > Oceanic | place: Pacific Ocean: Monterey Bay | collected...
GGAATGGGGAGTGAGGATTATTGATGAACATAGGGTACGAAGATTGGCCTAGTAATACTAGTGGTGCAGAACTTTTTTCCCCCCCCGAGAGGCAGGTCTCCGCCGACGGCGGAAAAAACAAACCCACGCTGGGGCACTCACTCTGGTCCATCATGCGAGTGGATACTCCATCAATACATGCACGGAAATGATAATCATTGCGTATTACTACGCGCGCGTGCAGAATTTTCGAACACAGTCCGCATGTTAGGAAGCCATAAAGAGGACTTCTGATCTGAGACGACTGAAAAATTCTCTCTCTGGATCATATATACGTACTAACTACTAAGTATACTATATTATTCATGCACGAAAACAACGATGCAGCATCTATCTATAACCGTAAGACTATCTTACGGATGAACCGTAAGACCTGCGGCATTTATAGTGCTATTGGCAACACCCTCGGGCACCCTTGCGGCTGGCGTCTTGCAAGGCCTCATGGCCGAAGGTTAACCAACAACCCTATAACACGAACGCCACAACCCAGAATACAAACAGATACCATAACATCATAAGATTAGATTATCATTTGTGTGTCATACGAGAAGATCATAACATCAAATCCCACCATATTATTTTTTCAAAATATCTTTTTTTTTGTAAGAGCCCGTACCCCAGAAACTATACCTCGCAATATGCAGAGGGCATTCCCAGCAGGCCGACTGTGTCCCAACGGCGTATGCTGGTTGGACTGGCTTCAAATTGCGCTGATCCGGGAGGAGCGGTGGCAACACGGGAGCGCGAGCACGTCATCCAAGTTCAGGTGAGGTAGCAGCGAACCCCGTGGTTGCTGGCCTCGGAGTATCGGACTGTTCAAAATATTATTAAGATTATTTGAATGCAACAGGAACGCGGGCTTTACGAACCTAACTTATTCTGCTTGAAAAAATCATCTATAGATAGCCCCAATTTGTTTCACATCTTTTGGTGGGTTTGAAAAACGAATTATGCAGTGTTACTGCGGCTACCGACTCATGTAATATATTCAATGTGGGCCAGCCTGGGGACCAACAAAGTTTTTGACAAGAAAGTTGTGGAATTGTTGACAAAAAAAGTACGCATTTTTCCATTGGCTAATCTCGTGATATCATGCATTTTATCACAACGTAATGTGGTAAAAGAAATGATTCCTTACTACGTTTTGCTATGAAATGTGGCGCGACATCTACCGGGATATCAAGACCAGATATCAAAAGGAATAAAAATCATACGTACTTACTTGTGAATGGACAATTTTGCAATGAGGTGAGTCGGTGAGAAAAGAGATTCTGGGTCCAACTGAATCTACCGCAATATTATCCTCTTCATGATTGTCTCCACTGCTGCTATGCTGAAGCTCATGGGCTTCTGCATCTGCTTGTTTGGGAGGTAATGGGAATGAGGAATGGATATACCAAGCGTAAAATAGACGAGAGAAGTTGCTTACAAGAGACTTGGCTGGTCATAGTTTGTGGTTCTGCTTCCAATCAGCTACGATCATAAGCGCTTCTCAATCGCCTACCTTCGTGACATCATACAGTTTTATATCATTACGATGGGAGGAATGATTTCCTTACAACGTTTTTCTACAAAAATGTTGCCCGACCCCTAACAAAAATAAGAAAAAAAATGCCCGTTTTTCTACAAAAATGTTGTCATCAACAATAATGAATTTCGTGGTTTACAATTCGATGTTGTGCACATGATTCCGGGGTGGGGCCGAAAAAAAATCTTCAATTCCTTTGGAACGAAGGCTGCTTCCCATGCTTCACGTGGGGCGCTTGCTCTACATCTAATACATTATAATACATGAGTTTGACTGCGCTTTTTTCAAAGAAACCGCGCATATATTTGATAAATACACCAAAAACTAATGTCTGCAATTACCTCTGACAGGGGATACTTCGCAGATCTGCACCAATAAAAATACATGTTACATCCTTTTTAGGTATTTTGAACCAATAGATTTATTGAGATTGACTGTCCTTGAATGGTCTTGGGTATATCAAGCTTGTACATCAAAACTATCGGTTCATAATTTCTCTTACGGGCGCTCTGCACGTACCCAGAGTTGTAATCTTTACGGCTCCTCCGGTAAACATCTACATATCAGACAGTATAGATGATCGCATCGTTTTGTATCAGCGAGCATACCATTATCAGGTCCCTTTATGGTATCGTATAATACAAATATGCGGAGGAAACCTTTACGAATATATGGAGGAAACCTTTGTAGGTATGTAGGAAACCTTCACAAATATATGAAGGAAACCTTGATACAAATGGTATCGTATTACAAATATATGCAGGTTACCTTTTCATACCGTTCTCCCTAAGAAGAATCACGTATATGGAATCTGAGAATCTTGCAATTCAAGCAAGTGTCTATTTGGTAGCCAGTGTATGTTGTCACCTATCATTGTTTGTGACCAAAAATTTTGTTTGTGATAGATAGAATTATTTTTTTTGAATGAATGAATGAATGACAAGAGGACTGTACGACTTATCATTGTATTATATTATTTAATATTTGTATACTACGCTCACAGTGTCCCTGGGCTTTTTTCCTATAACCCCACTGGGGTCATATACGAATTACGATAACGCTAACAGACGGTTAAAACGTGGCTAATAGCAGACACTGTATACATTTATCTGGTACTATAGTATACGAGATCATGGAATTATGGAGTTCTCACAGGAACCACGATATTTCTCTCCTGGCGGCCCGTCATGTGTTCATTTACGTTACTTTGCAATGACTCAAGGGAGTGAAATATAGTATACGAAAGCATTTGACGGAAATCTATTTTTTTTGGCAGATATTGGATATACTACACAACACAATTCTTGTCTGCCTCAATGAGGGGGATAATGTTTTATTTGGACGGACCGTTTGATCGGGACTGTGCTTTCACTGGATATCACACTTATATGAGACACGGGGAATCAGCACATTTATCTCCTCTGCACCTATCCCCTCTGTGTGGGGGCAATGTGAGTCACGATGCTCATTTCCAACTGCCCGAATACGTTCGCGCCAAGGATAGAATAATGTTATTTGTAACTGATAGATTATTTGTATACTACGTTCACAGCGTCCCTGGGATTTTTTCCTATAACCCCACAGGGGTCATATACGAATTACCATAAGGCTAACAGACGGTTAAAACGTTGCTCATAACAGACACGGTATCTATACATTTGTCTGGTATCATACGGGATCATGGAATTATGGAGTTCTCACAGGAGCCCGATATTTTTCCCTTGGCGGCCCTTCGTGTGTTCATTTACCTTACTTTGCAACAACTCAAGGGAGTGAAACATAATATGCGAAAGAATTTGACGAACGTCTATTTTTTTTTGTACTACGAAAAATATATTACACCACACAACAATGAGGGGGATGCCCGAATACGATTGCGCCAAGGATAGAATTATTATTTGTGTTGCATTTACATGGTTGCATTTTCATGATATTCATACACTACGCTCACAGCGTCCCTGGATTGTTTTCCTATAGTATATTATAACCCCACTGGGGTCCTATACGAATTACGATGATAGGCTGACAGACGGTTAAAACGTGGCTAATAGCAGACACTGTACACATGTATCTGATATTATACGAGATAATGGAATTATGGAGTTCCCACAGGAACCTCGATATTTTTCTCCTGGCGGCCCGTCGTGTGTTCATTTACCTTACTTTGCAACAACTCAAGGAGTGAAATATAGTATACGAAAGAAAAATTTGACGAAGGTCTATTCTTTTTTTAGAGGCGTTTTTCGCTACGAAAACAATATAACAGACTATGTAGCATGTGCTGCCCGATATCTTTTCATGGGACGAAACTTGTTTTTTGTATATGTGATTTTTATCATACGGACGTGACCTAACTTTCAACCCAATTCAGCTGACATTAGCTAAACTTCTTGCAACTGTTTGTTTGGACTAGAGACCACACGTTCACAATATCAAAAGCTACTAATATTAAGAACCCTATATTAAGCTACTAATATGTTACTGTTGGGTGCCGTCCATAACATTAAAAATCTATAATGTTTTCGCAGTTACTTCTTCAGTTCACAGGGCGTCTCCGGGTACGGCCCATTCGAATAGAAATTCCAACAACCTACCTTCCCATTCGGGCAACCTCCCGGAAATTCCAACAATTTTGGCTTCAATTCGTTCGGTGGGTCTGAGCTGTATTTACCTACGCCGTTCCACTTGTCACTAGCATCGGAGTTGCTTTCAGCACCAAAGTACATATGGCAGATTCCTTGATTGGCAGTGCTCTCGCGATACGCGCCCTGAAAGTTCATGATTCCCTCGCAGCCGTCCCACAGGTCACACTGATCTTTACACCACGAATACAACGCTTGCTTGTTGAGTATACCGGAGTATTGCCACGCAGTATAAGTTTTGTCACTGGGCTTTGTCACCGGTCTCATCTGACCGTTAAGGCATGAACCCACTTCGTAGACCTGTTTTTGGAAGGCGAACATGATAGATATCCTGTATTCATGAATGAAGAAGGATTCCTGGTCCAACTGGCACCGACACGTCGCCCGATGCTCGGTCCCTGTTAACCCTAGCCGAAAGGTGCAGCCAGGCCCACATGTAGTGGACGCGTGCCAGCTAATTTCCTGCCAGTTTCCAGGCCTAGATAACAGTTACTGAGCCTAACTTGACTGGCTATAATGCATACCCATTACATCACTTTTTCATGATTTCAGACAAAAAAACAGGTTGAATGCTATTCGTGTCTGCCGGTCCCAACGGCGTCGCCACGGGCGCCATCGAACTTAACATTCGATCCGCTTGCTGTGCAAGAACCACACAAAAACCGCGCGCAGGGCGCGTCACGCGAACTCAAAAGGCTCCGATCGGCTTCCATATCCGATCGGCTCTTCGTCCAGAGTCGTCTCTGGACTACACTAGGCCTACGGGGCTTATGGGCAATAGGAAACGACAGGACACGAGGCGTGCAAGCACGCCGATAATGTACTTGAGAAAGACGCACCGTCACGCACGTCTTCGCGACAAAGGGAGTTGATAGATCACTAAACAATACACAAAATGAATTACACCAGACCTAAGGGGCTGAATATGGGAAATAGGAAGCAATAGGAAGGGTAAAACCACCTTCCCCGCCCCTTCCCAGTTCCTTAACCGCCTACCCCCCTGGCTGATACTCTGGTAAACCACCTAAAATAATTCTGTTTGAAACGGCCCCGCGTCATTCCCCATCTCGATACTTTTAATTTTTGCCATAGGATGAACATTGCAATTGAAAGTGAGGTCCTAAATATAGGTAACGGACTATAGATACCGGCTATTCTTTCACGAGAATAGCTCTAACGGGACTCGTGCTAGGGGGACCCGAGATTGGAACTATAACAGACCTCCCTGCCTGAGCGTTGTCCTTGTAATGTACTATAGCATATCTTCCCGCGTGGGCGTAGGTGATCTGTTTTGATGATGCGCTCACGCGTAGGAGTGGAAAACCCCTGCTCCATTGGCGCGCACGCGCCAATGGAGCAGGGCACCACTGGATCATGGGCGCGTGGCGCGTCCAGCCCGCCCAGGAATGCGCGGCGGGTCCCGCAGCGCGGGATCATATTGACAATTCAGCTCTAGCGGCCCACTGCCTGCTGCCTGGTAATATCTAAAAAGGACCTCGTTCTGGAGCTCCAGAGAGTGCTTGAAACTCTTCTTTTTTGAAGCTCGTTTCGTTACTTTATTCAAAGAAGAGCCCGTGGTGGTGGTCGCCCACGTTTCGTACACGTCCAGCCGGCGGATTTGCCAGCAGAGATTGGACCGACTCGGGGGCGACACCGACGTTGATGACGATGAGACGGGCATGCGGGAGACCAACAGGAACCTCAAAACGAGCTTGCAGAAGACAAATTGACGGGGAACAAAAGGCGGGCAAAGAAACTCGACGCAGGAGAAGACGGCGACAAAGGGAAGAAGATTACCGAAGCAGCGAGGAGAGCGGTATCCGAAAAGGAGACTGAGAAAGCCCGGCGGACGGGGCGTGAAACGAGAGGAAGAGAACTGACGAAGAAGACCATCACACAAGCATGGCCCCGTCGCGACCCCCTACCCCTAGATTCGCGCGCTTCTGAACAGACGAATACAAGATTGCAATGGGAACGCGGGGGCGTTGACAGCAGTGACGACGACGAAGACAACAGCGGGAGCGACGCCAACGCAAGGGGAAAAGCCGCAAAAGCGGCGACCACCACGGCTGCCTCCAGACTCGATGCCACCGAAGACCCTCTAGAGGAAAAACCGAGGAAGGTGACTAAAACCGCCCAGTCCCCTGCTCATCAAAGGGCTACTTCCAAAGGCCCCAAGGGCTACTTGCGGTGTCTACTGCGCCCCCGCTTTGACTTATAGCGCCGCACATTCCCGCGGAGCAAGTTTTGGGAAAGTCGTTTCACATGTCCCCGCGAAGGGAGAAATGCAAGACGACGACGACGACACATTTCTTGTTGGCGTGTATTTGCAGCTAGGGGGAAGAATAGCCGGAAAGCCGCGGATGCGTACTATTTCATATTGATTCCATATTCAACCTCCTACTAGCTGCTTACATTCCACAGTGCTCGCGCTTCACCTCTGCTTGGCAGCGAGGCACGCCTCGGGTGCAGGCGCGAGGTGTGCGTCTTATGCGGTACGCTTGGGCGTGCCGGTTTCTGACTACTTTTGCCCCGCAGGGCTGCGATTTGGGGTGCTCATTTTGGTGCTCAAAAGGGCTCTTTTTTGGCTCTCAGAAATAGATCGTGTGAACTGCTACTTACCAACATAAGAAATAAGACGCGCCGGCCCGACCCATAGCACAACGAGTACACCGCGATTTGAACCCGGTTTTTTTTGATGCCGCAAATGCCCACTTTTCGGACGCTTTCGGCCCGAGTAGCTGCCAGATTGTTAGTCTAGATAGGATTTGGAGGAGTTCAGCTGACCCGCTGATCGAACTGGCTATTTTCAGAAAAACGTTAACATTTCATGTTTTGTACGCATACCAGCCCAGAGAATCCCAAGCGAGCGGCGGGGTTCCACCGCGAGTGTTGCGAAGCAATTATCCGCCTTTGGCGGAGCGTTATTCATATTAGATTCTTCTCACTGACGTGCGGAGAACCAAAGCTCCCTATATCAAAACAGAAAAACGAAAGTGAAAATGTAGAACTAAACACTGAAAGGATTATTCATTACAAATATCCTCATTTCACCTCTCATCATTTCACGGGTTTACCTTCTTCTCTTTGCAGCATTCATTTTGAGTGCATCTCATCCCTCCCTGCGACTCGTTGCACATAGTACTGCTGGGGAGCGAGTTAAAGCCTGCTGGGCATGTGAAGCTTGCGCAGGTCGCCTTTTTTTGAAATCAACTGGCCGACACAATCAATATTATCCTGCACTGCATTTATTATTGAAAACCCCGTTTTCTTCTACCCAGCCAGTCCACTTTTCCAAATGGCACATTCAAATGAGAGTTACTGAGGGAAAAAATGGTTCAAAAGCGGCCATTTTTGACGATCCTGCGAAATCATGGATCTGACCCTTTTTAAGCAGTTACAGAGTGTAAATGACGCTTTTTTGGCGCGTCTTGCAAAATAAAAGCAAAAGATACTGCCACATTTGGGCGTATCACAAAATCGTAAAGTACCTATAGAATCCAACATTAAGATTGAACAAAGAAGTTTCGTAAGACGCTAGACCCCCGCGACATGTACGCAACGCCAGGGCTAAGGAAATCAGCCATGGATCGGGGCCGAATTCCAAGGATTTGAGAGCTCTTTCATTGATGGCTGGCCGATTCAGGCCAGATGTTAGTAAACCTCATCTCTCTCTGGGCATGCAACACCCATAGGTGTGAGCATCGTCCATGCTGTCAGCGCGGGACCGCTTGCGGTCCCGGTCCAGTGCTGAATTGCTAGCACGTCACTCCCGTAAAGCAACCGCCGAGAATCATTCACTTACAGTACACTGGCTGGCCTATAGAAAAGGGGTTTTCCGATTCCCGGCTCCGCCGGGAAAGACATCTTAGTATACTATACTATACACCTGTGCAACTAATAAATATGTCCAGGGATGTGCCGGGCAGGACCGGACTCCGATGGATTTTTGGGCTGTGCAATTTCTTTGAGAGACGCCGTCGATTGAGTCTTTTACTTACCCTCCCAGTCCTCGACCCTTAAACAAATCTGGAAGTGAAAAGCGTCGAGAATTTTGTGAAGAAACCTTGGGATCGCAGCAATCTTGTTGTGTACACGAAGCCTTGTCATACCCCTTGCACTTCTGCGAGGGGTACATGTACTGTGTGCTGCTGTCGCAGAGCGAAAAATCGCAGCTCGCCTTTTTTTTGAGATTATCGTCAGCGGATCATCAAATCAATACCAATTCATGATGATGATGATTGCGCCGCCTATAATATACGGCACTCGAAGGATTCAAAATCTTCTTGTGTAAAGCTATTTCTTGTTCGCTTTACACCAACGCTCATAAAAACGCATCACGCCCGGCTGCTTAGCATTGGTATCATCGTCTTTTGGCGTGTAAGCAAACTGAAATTTGTGGCAATGACGGCATTCGAAGTAGTGCCCGCAGCTTGAAATTGAGGACGGGGGACCACCGTTCAAACAGAATTGGAACCAGAAACATTTGCCACCGCATGGGGAGAAACATCTACACCAGAGAAAACATCTTCACAACAGAAACGAAGAGCAAAAATCCCTCCCCCGTATTAAGCAACCCTGTCCTACAGAACCGTATGAAGAAACCTTTGGCTTGTCCTTGCAGCAGAACTCGGCATCGCATGAGGCTGCATCCGACTTGCACCAGTAGTTGTTGGCGATGATCTTTAACGAACCGCAGGAGATGGCATTTGATGCCTCCGAGCACTTCGCCTCTTTTGGAATTACCGTCAACGGAAATGGATGCCGACTCAAACAGATTCGGATTAAACAGACACACATACTATGCCACCACAAGAGAAGAAACATCATTTCAACACGACAGAAAGGCAGAGCAAAAATCTCCAACCTTGTGACCACAGATCGGCCGGTTTGTAGTCTTAACTTGAGCAGTGGCCGGTAAGCTCGTAGTCGAGCCGGTAACGTAGTGGACGTTATCGCACACATACCCCGTACCTCGATCTTCGCAATCCGTAAAACAAGCTGCGAATTTTTTACAATATATACCGTTACACACTTCGTTGCCGTTATCGTCCGCTTCGAGCCGGGCGGGTGTTCCTGCGAGGTCGCTGCTCCACGGTTTGGCTGAAGAAGATGGATTCCCTTGAGGGTCCACCCACTGAACTGAATCCTGGTAGATGGAAGCAAGGTTCATGCAAATGGCACGGTCCTGTAGCGGGTACGCCCGCGGATACGGGCAGCGACCATTCGAGGAAGATCCGTATTCGATTCCAGGAAGGTCCGACCATTCGAAATACTGGGCCTTCTGATTGCAGCACAGAGCTTCGATTTGGTCTACTCTTGCCACAGTATCGGCAGAGCCGTACCTCTCAAACATCCCTGAAGACTGCATGCAAGTTCCTGTAAGCTTCCACGCGGAACACTTTTGGGAGGGGATATAGGAGTCGCCGTCCGCAGCCATACCGCCCACAATATTGAGATCGGTTGACTGCAGTTGCCGCGGTGCCCACAACACAGTAGACTCTCCGGAACTGCTGAGCCTCCGACGCGAGGACGCTGATCGTGTTTCTAAGGCAGCCAGCTGAGCTTGCGATAGCAATGCCTTTTCCTCTCCGACGCACGCTGCCGTTGCGTTCGAGGCAAGGGGGGAACCTTCCGTTTGAATTTTGAACCCGTGAAATCAAAGAACGAAATAAAATAGACGTGATCTGAGCAAAGCCACTTTTAACTGAATTGATCGCAATCACACAGAGCCAACACGCGGATCTAGACTAGTCCACCGGTATGAACATCCCTTTCCACCCTTCACACAATCTTAGAAGCGTCACCATGCACGACGCCACGAAGCTTCTACTTTTACGCTTGGGCTTGACATACGCTAGAGCACCAACAAAAACCGCTCCTACAAGATCCCCGGCGATGTGCGCATGCGGATTTTTCATTTTTGCTTTTTTTTTTTTGCAACTGCTAAACGGCGGGGCCCTTTTTCTTGAACCGCAATGCCTATGACACACACCAAGAGATTGTCTGGAGGTCGCTGCTCCATAATTTCAGGTCTGTAATTATCGCGACTTTTCGGACTAATGTTCCAACGCTTGCACCCTTTGAAATGAAGGAAAAGGAACGCTGAAATACACTTGGGCTCTCTTGAGCGCGTTTCGTGACGATCAATGGACATACAGACATACACTTTGGAACCCACAGAAGGGATCCTATTTCAGTCTAATTCCCCCATATCCCGACCAACATGGATCCACGACAAATCCTTTTTTTTGTGGATGAAGCTTCTCAACGCAGGCATAACGAAGCCAGTTCGACCACACCCAATGTCTAGCGACTGACCGCATTTGTGGACCGAATCCTGAAGACCAGCCTTGTGAAGACCAAGCGAGACAAGGACGCACAAAAAATGGGAACGAATTGAATTTTCCGCCATTCACTTTCGGGACCAGGAATCAACGAACGAGAAAACCAAAAAATGAAGAGACTGCAAAAACTAATAACACAACGAACCGGGATGAATCTGCGACCATGAATGATCACCGCAAAAAAACACAGAAAACAGGCCAGATGAGAGATCCCACAAGCATTTTCGATTTCCGATGCAAAAACCTGGGAGCACTGTGAACTCTTTGGTTTAGTGTGTGTTTGAGCCTTGAAAAAACTCAAAAATTGGCCTATATCATAAATGATATAAGGGCGTATAAATGATACAAGCGTATGAACGATCTACAAGAGCACCAAATTTGCATACACTCCTTCAAGATATCTCGGAAATCTCCGAGAATTCGAAAAACATCTTTGAAAAACGAAAAATTCGCATACAAAAAACGAAAACGCTCGATGAAAAACGAAACCTGACCCTCCGCATACCCTGTTTTGACAGGGATTTGCCCTGCATTGGAGTTGAGAAAAAGGAAAGCCCATAGAGCCTGACCCTGCACATACTCTATTTTCTCGGGGATTTACCGTAGATTCGAGTTAAACACAACTGAACGAAAACCGAAAAAAGCCTCACCCTCTTTGCCACCTGTTTTCTGGGAAATCGCCCTGCTTTCGAGTTAAGAAGAACGAAAGCCGCTGGAGCCTCCCCCCGTTTGCACCCTGTCCCCCCCAGGAAGGGGTCGCCCCCCCCCAGCCCGCGACCCGCGCCGTTGGGGCCCTCGCGAACCACCCAAAATGGCCCTTTTCAGAAAAAGCCCCACTCAAAGTTAATCTTGATCTTCTGTGCCCCCACTTTCGACCACGATCTCCACCACATGAACTGTGAACAGATCGTCTAAGGCTGAAACAATCAAAGCTCAACCGCAGCGCGTGTACGAGATGGCGACGACGGGCGGGGAACTCACGCGGAACACCACAAGATCACGACTCATGCGGTGCACAGCCGTGACATGGTATGATGAGCTCGAGAATTGGGATTGTTTAATCGTCAACGTTTCCACAGTGTTCAGGCCTTCCGCAGTCATGTCCACGATCTTCGGGGTGGACGTTTCCCTGCCCGCAGTGGTCGAGAGCCGCTTGCCGGTGTCCTTGTGTTAAAATTTGGGCTCACGAACAAGTTACTGTATACCATTATCCATAACAAGCCGTGGTGGGGGCGCCAAGGGCGCCCCCGTCTCGTTGTAATGTTGGCGCGAAGGCGCGCCTGACGGCGCGCCCCGCTCAAGGACACGATCGGCGCACAGAGCGCGCCTCGCGTCCTGGTTGTCCCTAATGTCCGTCAGGCCTATAGGCCCATTGTACCTCGTTTTGTATTGTTTGGTTTCTCGGGGACCGATAAGCCGCGAAAAGAAAACCTGACCATGTTTGTACCCTGCTTTCTTCGAGCTTTATCGTTTTTACTCTCTTTGGAAAAAGAAAACCGCTACAGCCTGACCCTGTGCATACCTTCGATTGTCAGGGAAGATCCCTGAGCTTTTCTTTAAAGAACTCGAGAACCCGTAAAGCTGCACCCCGTTTGTACCCTGTTTCAACATCGGAGCCCGGGGATTGCTCACTGTAAAGAAACGAAAACCGCTAAAGCCTGACCCCCTTTGTACCCCGTTTTATCATTGGAACCCAGGGATTGCGCACTTTTGAAAAACGAAACCCGCTAAAGCCTGACCCCCTCTTTGTGCCCCGTTTTATCATCGGAACCCAGGGATTGCTCACTTTTGAAAAACGAAACCCGACCCTCCGCATACCCTGTTTTGACAGGGATTTGCCCTGCATTGGAGTTGAGTGACTTAAAAAAACGAAAACCGCTAAAGCCTGACCCCCTTTGTACCCTGTTTTACTATCGTACCCCTATCGTAACCCCATCGTCTCCCATCGAAAAACCAGGATAGGTAAAACCCCCTCCTCCCCTCCCGTTAACCTCCCTACCCCCCTGGTTGGTACCTTGGTGAACCACCGAAAATGACCCTGTTTCAAAAGGCCTTCCCTCACTGCTAAACTCGATTTTTTAGAACTGCACTTTCGATTGCAATGTTCGCCCTATGACCTATAGGTAATATGAATTAGTACCCTAAGGCTAATGGGGCACGAAGATTCTGAGTCAGACATTGCTCAAGGGTCAGAGTTCCTACAGTTTCCTACAGTATGTAGTCCAAGCAATGGGGATGTGGCTATAGCTCAAGGGCCCCGCAGTGTCATTGGTTGTATTTGTTTCGGCCACACAGCCGAAAGGATTATTAGGAAGGACCAGGCAAAATGGATGATGGGATGAGAGGTGGTTCGGATTCTACTATGATGTGGATTCACAAACACCTTGTCTTGCAGCTGGCCGCCCTCCGTTTTCGTGTCCTTCGACAGGAAGACCACGGCGACCACCAGGCCGCAGATGATGGCCATCACGATGAAGAGCAAGATTCCTGATTGTTTTGATGACATTAGTCTTAGCTCTGCAGCGCAGCGTGCCTGATTTTTGCTGAATCCACATTCGTTCAAGAAGCTTCAAGAGAATGATCTTGATAGCTTTGTTTAAGTTTGCCACAGCCCCAAATAATCACCATCATCGTGCGCTTCCCCCGCGTTCCGGATTCATTTTGTGCTCCTCTTTTGAAAAACTGCTCCGCAGGAATGCGCTCACAACGACTGTGAAATAATGTTAAATTGACACACCCGGTCAGTAGGCCTACTGACCGAGTAATCTGCTTCGCAACGCTCGCGCTTCACCTCTGCTTCCAAGCGAAGCATGCCTCGGGTGCACAGGCGAGGTGCGAATCTTATGCGGCACGCTTGAGCGTGCCGCTTTCTGACGACTTTTAGCCTGAAGGGCTGCGATTTGGAGTGCCAATTTTGGTGCTGAAAATGGCTCATTTTTGGTTTCTAGAAATGAACCGTGTAAACTATTTTTACCGAGAAGCCTAAGGCGCGCCGGCCCGACCCGGCCCGCCGACTCCACATTTACATACAGAAACCATCGATTTGGACTCACCTGTTTTGCTCGCCCAAAATGAGCACCTTCTGGAAGCTTTTGGCCTGAACAGCTGCCAGTTCGTTTAGTCTACAGAAAATTTGAAGGATTTCACATGATTCGCTGGTCGAAGTAACTATGCCCGGGAAAATGTTAGGAAACCACGTTGTGTACGCATGGATGCCAGGAGACTTCTAAGGGAGCCGCTGGTTCCCAGCGCGAGTGTTGCGAAGCAAGTTTCCGCCTCTGGCGGAGGGTTAGTAGTACAACACCCCAAGTTGAAGTCAGGAGAAAAAAAACCGGTAATAATGCGTTCGCGCTTCAGGGTCTTTTGCAGATCCTTCATGTGGCGGTCCTCCTGCTGCAGACGAACCAGGGCATCTTTCAATTCGTCACGGTCCAGCCGCTTTTTTTTTTCCGGGAGTATGTTGTTAAGAGGCCTATTTTGTACAATAAAACACGGCGTGTACGCAGTGATGGGTGTGGTGATCTCCAAATAGAACGTTTCTTCTGATGCGGTAGTGCTTTCGAGTGGGTGGAATTGTTGTGCAAGGCTAGATACTGTGTGTGATAGGGGAGTTTCTTAGATAGTTTCAGGGGCCCCACAGCAACATGCCCTATTTTTTTTCTTTTGAGGAAGCATGGGGATGGACATTGCCTCGCCAGCAGAACCTCCGTGTCTCTTCCAAATTCCCGGGAGTCGCCTATCATTGCTAATCTTTGCACATCCAATGCAGATGTGAGGATAAACGACCAGTGCAACTTTAGAACTATGTACTATAAATGTTTTAAAAAACCATGTTTCCGTCCTTGTCCAGCTCGCCGAGAAGCCTGTGCGAATTTCACATGCACTCAATTTCAAATGCACTCAAATTTATTTCAAACTTACTCGATTTCGAAATGCTCAGGTCCACAAACTGCTATGGTGAATCGCAAACTCCGGCTTTCTCTTTTTACATACACACAAAACGTATCATTCACCATTAGAAGAAAGACCAACATGCAGCGAGACTGCTCTCCACTGTAAAAAAATCCTGTAAAAATTACTTCATCATCTCCGGATCATCTTTGAACATCTGGAAAAACGGACCCATGGCGTTCTCCGGCCTTTTTGTGATGAAATGGGAATGCGTGCAAAATAAATTGCAGTGTGGACACTGATAATGGCACTAGTATTTCTCCGTGATGAACAGAATGCCTTTCCATCCCATTCTGAGAATCGATTTACAATATGCGTTTATGACCTGTCAAGCCTTTGTTTACAGCGGAATTGTCTGCCACACATATGCGGTATGACCTGTCAGCTGCATCTTTCAAGTGGTAATTGGTACTCTGATATTCTGAAACCCTGAGTTTCCTACCTCTCAAGAACTCCCAAAGGGACTTTTAGATTCCGGTCTCCTCTCAGTCATATGGAACCTTGTCTGCCACACATATCATAAACATATAGTCTCTTGTCTGCCACACATATCATAAACATCATAGCCAACTCCAGATATCTCCAAGAGTGCTTCCTGACAGAGGTTGACTCACATTTCAAAATTCCATTGATGTGGGTAGAAATATTAAAAACCTATCTTTTCCACACACAGATTGTAGAATCAGGCTGGCCTGATGCCTGATTCACAGGTGGATTCACACATTTGAAGGTCGTGTGCCTTCTGGAAACACAATTACGAAACACACACAAAAAAGATACCCGCCAGGAGGAGCTTGGGCGCCTGGAGGGGCCTCAACAAGCTGGGGCTCGAGGGCCGGCGGGTCCGGCACGGACGCGGTCACCTGGAGTTTCACATTGCACTGCGTTCAGACAGGCATAAAGCTAGCTAGAGATTTACCATCTCCGGCTGGCTGCTAGTATAAATATATCTCTCCGGCAATGGCCGTGGTATTTACAAGCTAGAAATCTTCTCATGATATTTCGGCGTCAATCTAAACAAATTCACGTCCCAAACAGAAGAACCCTTTCTTCTATAAGCTGCGTGTTTCAAAAAAATTAACGTCCTCCGTAGAAATCGCTTGTTCGGCGCTCATCTTCGCGTTGAATCAGAAAGCGAACCGAAAAATTAATTTGAATATAGAATACCAAGATCCTATATAATGTGTCGTCTTGTTACGTTGGCTGGTATTCAGTACTTTGAATATAGAATACCAAGATCCTATACCAAGAATACCCAATGTATTGGGTTCTTAATATAATGTGTGTCGTCTTGTTACGTTGGCTGGAATTTTTGTTTGAATGGTGATCGCGAAATTCAAAATTGCTACAATGACCAGATCCCCTCAAACCTGCGTCGCCAGGGAGAATATTACCTAAGGAAAAATTATTTCCGGCTCGGCCCCGCTCGGACAAGAGCCAAAAAAAAAGATCATTCAACTAAGGATAATAATACATCCCCCCATGCTACAAGGCTTTGATTCACAGTGCATATTAAAGGAAACCACAATGAATGTTCAATACGAATTGAGAGCAAAAAAAAATTCCACAGCCAAGAACGGCACCGTTGTAGCTTACCACAACAGGGTGGCCGACAACAGTATACGGCTACGCTAAAATCAATCGAAGAAATCTATTAGTTCCCACAGATGCCATGCACTGCTGATGAAGATGCTTGTGCCGGATAAGCGGCACTTTTTTCTATCCGTATATTATGATCAAACCCCGTGCCTTATACATCACTGTTTTTGCCATCCCTCTCCATTCAGGATTCGCCAGAAGATTCGATCGCCAAAATTGCAGTATTTGTGTCAGAGATAGCTTAGTTGGTAGAGAGCGTGACTCTGACAATAGTCTGGTCACACCGGCTGCGGGTTGCTAGAGCTGTGTGACTCTGACACAAATAGCAATTTTCTGGCGACCGAATTTTATGGCGAGTCCTGAATGAAGAGGGTAAAAAAAAACACTGCAGTGGCGAACGGGATTTCATCAATCCAGATGGAAAAATGAACACTGCACATTGAGAAATTAATCGCGTCGCCACTCATCCCGGGCAGAACTCGCTGCTCGGCTCTCTTATTCCAAGAAATATATGACCTATGGTGAAAATTCTATATACAATCTTATGATGTAGAACTCTAATAATACGAAATTTAAGCTCCGCTCTCTGGCACACCGTAGCGTCCTTTTTCTCTCTGCAAATTAGTAATTTGAAAGTTTCGACCGAATCCGGTTATAATAGGAGAAATCCCGCGTAATGTACTATAGTACGACTATGCACTGTACAGAGTATACGATCATAGCCAAACAACGACAAACTATCCCACTATTATAATATCTCATATCATACTGTAGTTTAGCAGTAGTCGATGGCGCCGCGATTTCCGAACCGCAAGTTCAACTTATTTTGCTGGATTCCCACTTCCATGCGGCCCTTTTGTTTTCTGCGTAGAACCGCCATAACGTGCTTGCCGTCCTTCTTCGCGCGGCTCAGCGCCACCTTGCTCACTTGCTCGTGTTCCAATAGCCGTGCCAGCTGGTTGTTGTTCCCCCGAAAACCGCCGCACAAGGCCAGGCGGGTGGCGTAGCCGGCTTTGCCCAGTAACGCCTTCTTCGTTCTCAGGCCGATCTCGTCCGGCGTCTTCCGGACGCCGCGCTGCTTGTAGATGTAGTACAAACTGCGGTGCGCCGCCACGGCGCCGCTGGGCGTCAACAAATTGCCGTCGTCCAGCACGCGCGCCGTGTGGAGGTTATAAGCTTGCACAACTTTTTCGAATTCCGCCTCGTCGTCGAACTCCTGGTAGTCCACCTTTTTAATATTTGCATATTCAGATTCTCTTCTGATGAGCTGAATGATAAATCGTGGTAATAGTATTGTCAGTGGTCAAAAATATTGCACTGATAAATGTCCGCGTAAAGCTCGTCTGGTAAACTAAAGCTTTAGATAGAATCCCTTATTCGCGTACACGCCGAAAACACCCAATACAGATATTATTATGAAGATAAAACGTCAATAGAAAAAAAGCATCAAGTGAACAAATCATAAAGATAAGGCCAAACGTCGTCGTCGCTTTCTAACTCCTCTTCGTCGAAAGACACAACAACCTCCGTTTTTCCAAATTCTGCTCAAAGTAGTGCCTTTCCCGCATTGCACGAGGTCGCGCCCGAGCTGCAGTGCCTGTTCAGTGGGAAAATTTTTAAATCTCTCGAAAGCAATTTAGAGTACATGCGCGTGCATTATTCGTTCAGCATTCCCCAAGGGGAATACTGCAACGACAAAGCGGGCTTATTGACTTTCCTGCACCAGAAGATCCGCGCGGGGCACCAATGCATCTACTGCGACGCCGGTTTTGAGACGGAAGAGGCTTGCCGCAAGCACATGCTCGATAAGAACCACACCCGGATCGGCACCGAGGGAAGGAGCCGCACCGGCGCGTATTCGGAAGAAGCCACGAAAGAACTGCAGGCGCAGCTGGCCCCGTTTTATGATTACGCCGCCAGCTTCCGGGATTTGAACAATATTTCTGAGAACGATCGGGAAGCAGGTAATTGTAAAAGACAGAAGTAAACCCTAAACCCTACATCTGTGTACTCTTATAATATCTGATAACACGAAGAAGCATCGATTAGCATACTATAGATACGAGAATTGCATCTTAAATGTATTTCGTGATAATAACAGCTATACACAAACTGTTCGATTAATTTAAAAAGCATGTGTGTAGGACCCAGAACATGTTTCGCAAAAACCAAAAAAAGGTGACGTCGCGATGCAGAAGTACTTACAAAAGTTCAAGGACGAGAAGCGGGACGAACTTTCGAAAATCTTCGATTTTTTTGATCTGGACGAGGACGACCTGCTCTCGTTGGACGAGG
>Ga0099797_100817_pt1 | contig 18385 bp, 11 predicted proteins | sample Uncmet_Sort48C_1_FD_89871 | JGI IMG/M metagenome (GOLD analysis project Ga0099797, IMG submission 89871) | Marine eukaryotic communities from CALCOFI LINE 67, Pacific Ocean - C012_Sort48C_1 | ecosystem: Environmental > Aquatic > Marine > Oceanic | place: Pacific Ocean: Monterey Bay | collected...
AAATATTTATGAGATTGAATTTGAGAGCTACGATGATGCAAATTCATTCAACAAAACAAATGCATTTGTTTTAGAATGTAAAGAATTTAAAGATCCGGATGGAAATACCGTGAAATACCAAAAAGAAAAAAGTAACGAGGAGGAAGATGATGGTAGTAGTGATGAAGGCAATGATGACAATGATGACAATAGCGACGATAGCATCAAGGATGACGACGACGATGGTGTTGATAATTTTGATAGTGATGATAACGACGACGTTGATGATGACGTTGATGATGACGTTGATGATGACGTTGATGATGATGTTGATGATGATGTTGAAGATGATGAAAATTAAAAATCACACACTGGTACACCTGTTTTTTAGATCTCATACCATACTACCAAATTATTAAAATATTTATAAAAAAATAATATATATATATATACGAGTATATATATATATATATATATGATAAGTTAAAAATAATACTCGCGTATATGAATAATGCACCCCTTTTAAATATAAAAATACTTTTCTAAAAATGTTCGTGTAAAAGAAGGCGGGGTTCTTCTTTTTGTTAGAATTGTATAGAACTTCTACCCATCATTTTCTTTCCAAGTGGACTATTTGGATTACTACTTCGATTTCGCGTGTTACCTAACGGATGATAAGCACTATCACGTGGCAAAGGTGGACGCAGTGCCATTAAAGAATCTAGAGGCGCTTCCATATTTCTTTCTTGCTCGGCAACTGACGCAGGTTTCTGTGGCTTTGGCCTAGTGCGACAGACTGTTAAGTCGTAATATGTTTTTGGATTGCCATAACCAACTAGATTTCCATATAAATCTTTATCACAATTTGGTAAAGAACCAGGCTGTGGTCGTTGTATATAACCTTCTTTTTTACATGTAATTAAATTGTATTTATAACCAGCTAGATTATGTGGATTAAATTCTCGCTGATCAAGTGGAGGGTACGTTGGACCCTGCGGTTTTGGTAAATATTTAGGATTTTGCGTAGATCGCATATTTTGCGATTTGTATGTTGTTTCTGTTTCTCCTAACTCATAATTTGTTTTGTTTGCGGACAGCCTATCAAAACCTGGTGCTGGTTTTCGTTTTTCATACAACCTTGATTGGGAAGAGGTACCTTCACAAAATTGTTCAGAATAAAAATCATTAAAGTGCCTACTTTTGTTATCACCAAATGGCACATCACTTTTATTGGGCTCTTTTTTCACACGTTTATATGTTGGTTTACCTGGATTAGGATACTGTTGCTTCGTTGCGGAACTCCATTGTTTCTCTTGGTAAGTCGCTGGATTACCAAGTACAACAGAGCTACGCAACGTTGCAACGTCAAACACTTTCTTTGGCATGTTGTATATCGCTGCGGCGTGCGCGTGTATATATAGATATATTTACAATTGTTGTTTATATACGATATCGCGTGAATTATCTACACCAAGCACTTGAAATTCTATTTATGATGTCCATCTTCAGCTTTGCAACCGTTGAGTGTATTTAAAATTTGCCTAATAATGATAATAATAAATAATAATAATAATAATAATAATACGGTGTAGTATGTTCTTATATAACTAATAATAATACTATGAAGTTAATCATCGTCAACAAAACGAAGGACATCATAGATAGATATATTGTATTGTTATTACTGTATTTATTTCATTAATATATTTTATTTATTATTTATTATTATTGTTATTACGTATTATTGCCTATATAGGATTTGAGATAGCACTATTTATTATTGACACGTTGTTCTTATCAATGTTATTATTATTGCTTTGTCGTCTATCTCGATGCAATTACAGTATGTTTCTTAGAGTACGATGCACTGCTATTTCAACTGTTGCGAATAAAAAAGTTTTTGATGTCTATGTTGAAACGGATGTAATGCTATGTACTTGCTAAACACCTTAAGACACTTCCTGTCGACTACAATTGGCATAGCATGTGCATAGCATGCAAAACGAACCTTCAGTTCACAAACGGGCATTATTCAAAGAATTAGCCAATCTCTACTACTCGCAGATGCGCAATTATCATTGGTGCTATTTGTTATTATTACGTATTATAATATTATTTTATTGAAATTATTATTTATTATTTTTTGTTATTATTATTATTATTATTAATTATTATAATAATTATTATTATCTATTATTACTACCTGTATTGCAGTAATATTATTATTATTATATTATTATATTATATATATATCCTCCTCCAAGATATTATGTACTAACAACTACGTGTTTTAGTTGGATTATTGTGTAAGGCATTGATTTTGTCTTTCCAATGAAAGAGCACGAAACAATTGCATAGCCAATTTTTCGGTTCATTAATAACGCAAAGAACTGTTTTCCTTGTTACTCCAATTAAATTTGCATCAAAGTGCGAATTAGAGTCAATTAAACGCTCGTACGAACAAGATTATACACATAAATAATATAGAAGATAGACCAAAAAATGAAAAGGAGGGGTCACGGATCGAATCAAAATAGTGCACCAAGTTCTTCTCGAAATGCACGAGGTGGTAATAAACGTGGACGTAATCAAATACGAAATGGTAAAGTCCAAAACAAAAACGATATATTATACAGTGAAAAAATGGGCCGCAACTTACAACCTGACGAAGTGGCAGTTTTAGCACGTGAAGTAGAGCGATTAAGCGTAAAAGAAAAAAATTTAATAGAGCGTGAAAAAAGATTAAAATCATGGGAAGAGCAAGCAAAAAATGATGCGCAAACTGCTAGTGAAAAAAATGCGATTTCACGCGGACAGCAGCTCTGGAAAAAAGCTCAAAATGGAATGAAAGGTGTCACTTTGTCAGAAAAATTGAGAAACGCAGAAAAATCTATTGCAATATTAGCTGCACGACTTGAGAAAGCGGGTTTATCAACGGACGTTCAAGGCAATGAAATGTCTAATAATAAAGAGTTGGCAAAATTAAGAGAGGAAAACGAAGCGCTTGCAATGAAATTGCAATTAGCAAATGGGCGTTCAGCTGGTGCTGATCCTGCCAAAAAAGCTGCAGCTGCAGCAGATAAAAGAGCAAGAGATTTGAAAGCCGCATTAGATGCATTGAAAGAAGAATATATTAAATTAAAAAAAGAACTAGAATTATCTGGATCTGCTGGATCCTCAGCTAGAGAAGAAGTACAAAAATTAAAAGAAAAATGTAGAAAGCAAGAAGAATTAATTTTAGGAATGCAAAATAAGCTACAAAAAAACAATGAAGATAACACCGAAAGAAAAGCTGCAAAAGATTTAAAATTAATTGCCGAAAAAATGGAAAAGCTATTGAATGAAAAAAAAAGTTTAAAAGAAAGATTAAAAGGCGCGGAAACGGATTCTGCACGTTTACGCCATGAATTAGAAGAACACCGTAGTAAATTAAAACAATTGTCATTGCAGCGCAAAACTGTATCTGATGATACTGACAAGCTAAAAGAAATGGATGCGCACTTTCAAAACGAAAAAAACAAAGTCAAAGAATTAAACGAAAAGTTAAGGGAGGTAAATGATAGAGTTAACCGTTTAAGCGAATTACAAGAAAAATTGAAACAAAGAGAGTTAGAGTTGAATAAGGAACGGTTAGAGAAAGAAAGTTTAATGAAAAAGATTCAAAGGCAAAATGACAGGATGAGTGGATTGGAGGAAGATTTAAAAAGCGCAGAGCTGGAGAAAGAAACAATGAGAGAAGCAACGCGTTCAACAGCCAATGCTGCGGCTGTTAGCATTGAAAGTGTGCAACAAGTTGTCCAATCGCTACAAGAAGAATTAAAGTTGTTAAGACAAGAAAATGAAGAGTTAAGCACCTCGTTGTCAGCAAAGAACAGTGAAATTAAGAAGCATAAAGATGAAGTGAATGATCTTAAATTAGCATCTACAGAGACTGAAGATTTTAATAGCCAATCATTACAGCTGCATGCGCAAATTCAAGGGTTAAAGAAAACCATAGAGGAAAAAAATGCTACTATTGACCAGATGGAAGAAATTCATATAAATAAAATGGAGGAACAACGAGTAAAATTTGAGCATGAGATACAAGAATTGAAAGAACTGTTTAAACATGAGAAGCAAAATTTAATCTCTGTGACAGATGAACAAATTTTAAAGATGAAAAATGAAATGAAAGACATTATCAAGTCACAATCAGATTCTGAATCAGATAAAAATACCAGGGATAAAGAAATTGATACTTTGTCAATGAAAAATTCAGAGTTACAATCAAAGTTGTCTAATGCTGAAACAGAAAATATAAAGCTACAAAACAATTTGAAACAGCAAGTTAAAATTGTCCATGAAAGTAAGGAGTACGTAGGCAGTTTACGTAAAGACGTAAATGGATTAAACGAGAAGGTAAAGCAATTGCAGTTGAAACATACAGCTAGTGTTGATACATTAAAAGCATACAAGAAAGAAATAAATTCAAAAGAAGATGATATTCAACAAAAAGCTGCACAAATTAAATTGCTGGAGATTGATTTTAAAAAGTTAAAAATAGCCAAAGAAAAGGACCAAAGTAGATTTAAAAATGTGTTGCAGGAACAAAATGAGCAGTATAAACAGAACGAAAATGGTTTAAGACAGGACATAGAATTGCTAAGTGAACAACTTAGTTCATTAATTGAAAATGGCGAAGAATTCAAACGAAACGTACAAAAACGAGAAAACCAATATAAAGAACAAATTGCTGAATTACAAACGACTCGAAGGCAGGATATAGCAGAATTTTCTAAAGTTAGAAAAGCTGCAAGTGCGTGGAAGAAAAAAGCCGGAAAAATGAAAAGCAGTCAGATCAAAGTTTCAAATGAAAACCAGATTAATTATAAGAAACCATCTACTGCTGGCCCAAAAAGTAGCACAATAAAAGACAGAAAAATAAATGTGCATTCTTCTCATAATAACAGCAAAAATACCAAAGTATATTCCAGAGGTGTAGATATAAAGTCTCAACAACAACTAAATATTAACAATAACTCAATACCAAAATTACCAAGTCTACACGAAAAACATTCACCAGGTAAAATGAACATGGAATATGAGCGTGAGATTTCTGATGATCGCACAAGCAATAGAATTTCAGGCGATCTAATTCTCGGCGAAGTAACGGACAGTAAAAATAATACTATTCATCACAAAGTTAGTAGAAGAGCACAACAATATGTGCCACATACACCTCCAAGAATAAAATCTAGTACTGAAAAGGGTGGGTACGAACCAAGTTAGATACGAGCGCGTATATATATTATATATCTCATATAATATTAAATAAAATAACAATAAAAAATATATATATTTTTATATATAAATATCGCGCTTTTGCCTCTATTTTTATTTTATACGACGTATATATATATATAAGTATTTTTTGTAAAAATCTGGTTTGCACCAAGAGGTGTTAATGAAAATAAAAATGGAAAAATACAAAAAATGATATTAGAAATATCAAGGGCAAAAAATAAAAATTCATGTGCGGATGAAAATTTAAAATGGTTAAACTCTAAATCCTGCCCGTTTTCTTCTTCTCCTGAACTTTATTCGAAATTCTAAGTTATAAAAATTTACACTTTTTTTTTCAAGTGTCTCACCCATTTTCGTCTTCTACAGTAATCCCATGTACCCATTCTATCTTTTCGCTTAAACTTTTTTAAATCTGAAAAATCTGTTGCATAATGCCAACCATCGTCAACTATATGCCAATGATCTATCCAATGGGAATTACCATCACTTTGTAAAACCTTTTCAGCTTCATCAATTTCATGCATTTTTTTCGAGTTTCCATCAGTGTCTGTAAATTTAAAAACTTTTTCATGCGGCCAAAATTTATGTCTAAAACCCGTTCCAACCCACCATCGCTCATTTTCATATATGACAAATTCTACAACACTCCCCTCCACTTTATCATCATTATTTATGACATTATTGCCATTACTATAATCATTGGAACTACAGCTATCATTACTCAAAGTTCGATTCCAATTATTTTCATCCGTTGACAGATTGCCAGTTTGTTCATCTATATTTGTGATATCATTGTTAATGTTGGTCTTTTTCTTCTTTGCTTTTTTGACCCTTCGTATCCATCGTCTTCTTCTTAAAAAATCACTAGATTTCATAATTTCATGCCAATCATTATCGCCAACAAACCCAGAGTTGTATTCGTATTCATGGTCATCATCATATAAATCAACTTCCCACAAGCCTTTCCATGTTAAATGTTCAGGCAAACTAACTTTTTCCATAGGAATAGGGTCACATGATTGAGGTTTCCAACCGGCACCAACCCACCACCGAGTATATTCGGTTACAATAAAAGCTTTATCCCGTTGATTATCAAATTTTTCAGCTTCGTGAATATATTCATTATGTGGTATTAATACCTTTTCTTTCATTCTATAAAATTTAAAACGTATAATTGCAAAGACAGCGTGGACATAAGGATTACCAAATAGAAAGAAGAACCACCACCATATTAACCAAATAACATGTGTCGGTACGTACATAAGGAATAGAATGCAAATGATTACGCCTGTAATGATGGTAGTCCTAGCTTTAATTCTTATTAAAGGATCGTTTAATTGGATTTCAAAAAAATAAAATATCCCATCCACTAAATCTGAAAATAATTTCATAAAATTTTGAATGGATTTAAAATTATTTAGTTTTTCAGACAATGTTATTTTACGAAGACTTCGCGGAGTGTAGTTATCGTTTTTTCGATTATTTCTATCCATCGAAGTAATATTTTTACTACTATCGTTACTAACTTTGTTAATCAAATTACCGGTTATTAGTCCAGAACTACGACTACTATTATTAATATTGTTGTTATTGCCATTATCAATGTCCTTTGTAAAATGCCTACTTAAATATGAAATTGGATTCACAAAAAACCATAACGTTGAAGATGCAAGCAGCAACGGACCAACAACTGCAAACGATAAACCATATAAACATAAACAATTACATATTATGAGCAATAATGTTGTTATTGCCGGTCGTTGCCATAACAATACATCTAATATTAAATCCACTACATTAAACATTTCTTCAGATGCAACGATAAATCGTAAAAAGTTTTCATTACTAGCAGTTAAACTCAACGACTCATTATGTACAATATCAGCCGCATGCGATGAGAAACGAATATTTTCGGATACAACTTCTTTCAATAAAATTGCATCAAAATCATTTTGTGACATAGACATGCTCCATTGCACTTTGCATTGCAACGTGGGTTTTACTATTGCGTTCAGTGTACCTTCAAACAGGGCAAAGAAATTCGAATTTAATCTAACTTGGACATTTTCTTCTACCATACTTTCATTTAAATGTATAAACGGGATATTGCAAGAGCCCAATAATATAGGATAATGAATATGTTTTTGTTGTTGGCAAAATAAGCGTACATTTATCAAAGGATTTTTTTGACTCGCTGTTAAGTGACTTAAGTCACCTATATGCAAATTAATGCTGAAAAATTCATCAAATATGCATGCCAACGATTCACCACGTACATGCAATTTAGTAGATTTAGATTTATACACCCTACTAGAACCAACTTGCATTTCTACAAATATTAGTGACGTCTTTTGATCCAAGTATGGTTCTAGCTCATTCCTCCTACTTTCACTTTGTTTACCTAACTTTGGCGAACCTTTTAAACGCGATAAACTACCATCAATATCTTTTAATGCAATAAGTTGAAAAGATAAACTTCCTACATTAGACATAGTATTCGATCGCCTATCAGCCATGAATATATACGCACCCAAAAGGATTAAATCACAGCGTTAAAAATCTACGACGAACTGTATTGCAGTGCCCAGAAAGAAACGTTCCAAGGAGGTTTTAACATAAGGTGCATACAACACAATAGTGACTTTATCGCCCACAGCACATGAAGAGAGTATATAGCTAATTTAAATTGTAACTCCTAAATATTGGTGTAGTATCAAGAAGATGCTTCTAATAATGTATAATACCAGGTACACAACAACACATCATCAAAAAAAAAAAACTACAGAAAAAAGTACTACTACTTCAATAATACGTTGTAATAATACTTGGTGAATTTGTGGTAATAAATGCCTTAGCAATAATAATAACACAAACAACAATTGCACAATTCACAATATCGCAACACAAAGAAAGTACTATAATGCGGGCCGCAGGGAAATACATAGTATTATGGTCTATCCAGCCAAATCAATGGTGTGGACATGGTAGCGACGGCCGCCGTCACATCCCAATGCTATTTCTATATAAAATGCGGGCCGCAGGGAAATACATAGTAGTAGGCAGCAAATCAATGGTGTGGACATGGTACCATTCAAATCCAAAATAGCACGACACACCATTACCACCTCGGTTCTCATTTTCTAGCCTCCCAAAAGAAGGGATTGTGTATAAAACATCGAAAGATGTCCTTTTCTGGATACCATCGTTTTTATTATGTATAATATAAGGTAAAAGAGGAGAGTATCACAAAGCTTGCAATATTTCGATATTTGGTGCTTCTGTCACAAAAAGGAAATAATAAAAAATAATATTATTATATAAAATTTTTAAGAAATGAATGAGTGTAATAATATAGTATTAATATTATTATGGCACCTATACTGTGTCTTTATATTATGATGGATGAAATTGTACCAAAAAAATAAACCATGTAACAATAGAAAATACATATCCCACGTTTGTGACGATCCTACAACCATACACGTGGACTGCTGTGGAATCTTTTGGTACGTATATATATCTACATCTACACCTACAGACATACACAACTTCATAACGATACAGCATGTCACAGCAGCAACTGGACGAAGAGGGAAACCCTTCACTAGTAGGCACATTCATGAAGGAATTGTCTAGCATGAGGGAAAAGTTTAAAGATGAAGATTCAGAATATGAAACATCGTTTCAACACTTGGAAAAAGCAGCTGTGTTACAAGAATGTAGAAAATTTAACGACGCAAACTTTGTTAGTAAAAGACCTGGGGAATGTTGTGAATTGTTAACAAAGCTTCTATATTTACTGGTTCAAGGTGATACGTTCACCCCAGCTGAGGCTACAGAAGTATTTTTTGGTGTTACACGTTTATTTCAATCTCAAGCACCTATGTTAAGGCGTATGATGTACTTATTTATTAAAGAAGTTGTTGAAGCAACTGCGGCCGAGGAAGTTATTATTGTTACAAGTAGCTTAACAAAAGATGTAAACAGCAAAACCGATTTATTCCGAGCAAATGCATTGCGTGTACTTTGTAAAATTATCGATGGCAACATGCTTGGACAAATTGATCGTTACATTAGACAAGCCATTGTTGATAAGGATAATATGGTATCCAGTAGTGCTATTGTATCTGGTCACCATTTATTAAACGATAATGCTGACATTGTACGTCGTTGGGCAAATGAAGTGCAAGAAGCTATTAATAGCAACAGTGCAATGGTACAATACCATGCGTTGACATTGTTATATCGTATACGTCAACACGATCGATTGGCTGTGTCGAAACTAGTATCCCGTTTAAGTCGTGGTAATACTTTACATAGTTCATTAGCTACATGTATGTTGATACGTTATACAATTCGTATGATGAATGCAAATAAAGATTTACCAGCGAAAGAGGCGCGTGCTTCATACTCGTTTTTAGAAATGTGTTTAAGAGATAAGGACGAAATGGTACTTTTCGAAGCCGCAAGAGCTATTTGCAATTTACCAGACGCTACGCCACAAGATATCTCTCCAGCCGTCACTGCTTTGCAGTTATTTTTAGGAAGTGGTAAACCAGTATATCGTTTTGCTGCTGTCCGTACATTGAGTCAAGTAGCTATGAAACACCCGATGAGTGTAACAAAATGCAACGAAGACATGGAAACAATGATTCAAGATTCAAACCGGTCCATTGCTACATTAGCAATCACTACGTTGTTAAAAACTGGCGGAGAATCAAGCGTTGATAGATTAATGAAGCAAATTTCGTCCTTCATGTCGGAAATTGGTGATGAGTTTAAAGTTGTAATAGTTAAAGCTATTAAAGCTTTATGTTTAAAGTATCCATCGAAACATCGTTCCATGCTTGCATTTCTACACAATGCACTAAGAGAGGAAGGCGGTTTCCAATTTAAAAAAGCAATCGTAGATGCAATTTTAGATTTACTAAGGCAAGTACCAGAAATGAAAATCGAAGGCCTAAACGCATTAGGTGAATTTATTGAAGATTGTGAATTTTCACAATTGTCCGTGAAAATTTTACAATTGCTAGGGGAATTAGCCCCAACAACACCACACCCTGGACGATACATACGTTTTATATATAATCGTGTGATTTTAGAAATTCCGCCCGTGCGTGCTGCTGCAGTTAGTGCATTGGCTAAATTAGCTGCGTGTGTAGAATCACTGCGTGCTGAAGTATTGATTTTGTTGCGTAGAGCACAAACGGATGATGATGATGAAGTTCGTGATCGGGCAACATCATATGTCACTATGTTAAGTGCTAAAGAGAATATTGAATCGTCCGTAGATGTCATTAAAAATGGCTTGCCATCTGGTATGAGCGTACGAGCATTGGAAAAAGCACTTATTGCATATCAAGCACGCCCATCACCTGGACCATTGTCAATTGAATCATTAAATGTACAATTAGGTAGTACAAGCGAAAAAGGCTACGAGGATGAGCGTATTGAGCGAACGACCAGCTTGCAAGAGGATGCAGGAATTATTGACGTGGACGATGGTGGAGCAGGTGGCGATGATGGTGGAGCAGATGTTGTGGATGATAATTATGCAGCCGAATTATATAATATTCCAGAATTTGCTGGGTTAGGAACACTTTTGAAATCCAGCAGGCCCGTCAAATTAACAGAGGACGAAGTTGAATATACTGTTCAATGCGTTAAACATACATTTAACGAGCATATTGTGCTGCAATTTAATGTGAATAATACAATTGAGGAACAGTTGCTTAAGAATGTTTCAGTAGCACTGGAGCTTGAGGAGGAAGAAGTATGGAGCATACATGCATCAGTTAAATGCGAGAATATTGCATTTGGCCAGCCAGGGAAATGTTACGTATGTTTATTACGCAATGAAGAATATGGCTCGGACAGTTTCGATGCCGTTTCATTTCCGTGTGAGTTACAATTCACGACGCATGATGTCGACACTTCAACAGGAGAAATGATTGACGAAGATGATGAAGGTTACGCAGAAGAATTCCCATTCGAAGATGTTGAAATTGGACCAGCTGATTTCATGGCTAAAGTGAATGTCGGTAATTTCCGCTCAGCATGGGAGGAGATTGGAAATGCAGCAGAGAAAACAGATAAATTAGCATTACGTCAATTTAAAACTATCGGAGATGCTGTTGCAGCAATTATTGATGCGCTAGGTATGCAACCATGTGAAGGCACAGCGTCTGTTCCATCTGAAGCTATGAAACATATGTTGATGCTGGGTGGTAGTTTTTGTGGAAATATTAAAGTTTTAGCGCGTGTGCAATTGGTCGTGGATGCAAAAAACGGTGGCGTGTTAATAAAAATGGGCGTAAGAAGCGAAGATGAAGACGTTACAGATATTGTTTTTGGCTGTTTGTAAAATATAAAGAGAAGAAAAGAATGATTGCCAAATGACCAAGAAACTGAGAGAAAGAAACTGCGTATAAATACTCCCGTATATTCAATATATAATGTTTATTATCTCTTTTTACTCCATTAATTTAAAAAATAAAAGTTTATACCCTGTCATTATTAAAATAATCTAAATCATCATCATGCTAAATCCCAATATTATTTAGTAGTATAAGTAGTAGTGCACTAGTGGTATATTATTATTATTATTATTATATTATTATTATTATTACGAGAGGATATAATAATAATTCCAGAATTCCAACAATGTAAATGGCCAATAATAAATAATAATAATTATTAATAAAATATTTTTGCTCGTTCGTATTTGCTCGTACCTCTACACTTTGTATGATAGACAATCCATCATTAACCAACCCGCGGAACAATCAACAAAAAGAAACCATGGCATCATTGGTTACAAATACAAGCGATAAAACAGGTGGGGAAGATGGTAAAAAATTATTGAAAATTAAATTTGGAAAAGAAACCTACTTATTTCGTTTAAGTGAAAATGAAAATTATGAAAGTTTATTAACGCAACTATCAAAGCAAACAGAAGTTCATAAAGAAAAAATAAAATTATTTGGTTTAAAAGCTAAGGGTGGTTTGAAAAACGAGACATTGGTAGGTGATATGAAAATACCAAAATTGATAAAAATGATGGGGACAAAAGAAACAGTATTAAAAAAAGAGCAAGATCGAGAGCAAGATGCAAAGCAAGAATTAAACGTACTTAATGATATGAATATTTATGAGTTGGATCTTGACTTTAACAAAGGTAACATAATGGAAAAATTAAAGGATTCAATTGCAAAAACTGAAATTAGCTCGCGTATGATGAACAACCCTCGGCCAAATTTCCCATTACTTGTACTAGATTTGGACCATACATTGTTGGATTTTGATTCTAAGTCTTCTAATTTTAATAAAATGAAACGACCATATATGCAAGAATTCCTTTCGCTAGTATATAAACAGTATGATATTGTTATTTGGAGCCAGACATCATGGAAGTGGTTGGAAATTAAGTTAATTGAACTGGGATTTTTAGAGCCATCAAATCCATACAAAATATTATTTGTATTAGATAAAGAATGTATGTTCCGCCGAAAGTCTCGAATAAGTAAAACATCTGGAAAAAAGAAAAAAGGCAAAGCGTTTAAACCATTAGAGTTAATATGGTCTAAATTCCCACGTTACTCACGCAAGAATACTTTACATGTGGATGATGTCGAAGCTAATTTTGGATTTAACCCTAAAAATGGAATTAAATGTAGCTGTTGGCGTTCTGATCAAGTAGATGATTGCGAATTGTTAAAAATAGCACATTACCTGAAACTGGTTGCAAAGAGTGGGAAAGATATGGCTGAGTTTAACGATAATAATATGAACTGGTTTAAAGTAATGAATGAGGAGCTTATGAAGCAATCAAAACAAAACAATAATGATAATAATACAAATTCCAATAATATGGATATTACTTGATCGCACCATATAATAGTTTAAATTAATGATTCAGAGCATATTATATATATATACATATGTATATATTACCAATTATATAAAAAATTTAAAAGACACGCTTTTTGTTGTACCACCTAAATATCCTTGAAACGCCATCACTCTAACTTCTACATGTATTTTACAAAACACGATGAGTCATAACTCTTATTTGTGGCACACATTTTAATCGTGCAAGTAATATAACCTATATATAGGTACAGTTTTTATAAATTGCAAGCATGCACCATTGTTTATTATTTGTCAACACCAGCTGTAACATTTGGATTTTCTTTTAAAAATTTTGGTGAATAAGTGATTGGTATTCTATCACATTTTGATGCTAAAATAAAGTCGTTTACGGCTAAAGTGTCCAGCGAGTGGGTGTATATAACAATTTCAACAGTCCTGTAACTAGTTATATGCAAATCTGGATGATGACCTTGCTCTTCTGCCAATGCACCAACTGCAACAACATAATCTAAAGCAGCTTGAAAATTCTTTGCAACAAATGCTCTTCGTATGGCATCACTTTCACCCTTTTTAATAATCTCCCAACTTTTACAAATTTGTTCTTTATAAAGTGCCAGGTCTGCTTCACTTAATTTTTCTGGCGCACCACCTTTCGTTTTACATTTTTCACACGTACGCTCATATAGCGGCAGTGTATTTGCAGTTACCGTTTCGGACATACTGATCCTTTATCTTTACTTATCTTTTTTCTACCAGGTTTTTTTACGTTGATTTTGCCATCACAAAACCCCACAACAATTGCAGTTTTGTAGTGTGATCCATCATCATTATTTTTTATTAAATTACTCTACTATAATTATTATTATTATTATTATTATTAATAATAATTACATAATAATACCAGGTAATAATAATAATAATAAATTTTTATTATTATTTTTTATTATTATTTATATTATTATTATTTTATTATTTATTATAGAGTCGATTTATTTATTCTTCGTCCAGGGAAAAAAAAAAAATATTTTTTCACCATCTCATCAAATCAGACCCTTAGCATGGGAATAGCATTAAAAACCATCACATATCCATCACATCCATCACATCTCCGGGACGAAATTATAATGGAGTAGCATTATAAATTCATCACATCTTCACACTTTGAAAAAATGCTCCTTTTTTCTCCAATTTAAAAATCATCAAGTAGTTTCGACTCCTTTTTTTTAGTCTATAGTAGTAGCTGTTTTCATTCAACACGAACATTTCCTTTTGATTTAAAGCTTTGATTTCTAAGCGTCTTTGTTTCAATAGAGATATCTCATTGCGTGCTTTCGCTAGCGTTGTGAACATTTTCATTGTAATTTCAAATTTACTCTTTGGAACTTCTTCAGTTGGATAACAATGGGAGAACATGTGTTGTAACACGGCGTGCTGTTCTTGAAACAACAATGATCGTAAGAGTAAACGACGCTTTGATAATACTTTTGCAGTGGGTATATGTTTGTATGGCAATACATCTTAAAGAAGAAGATTCAACATTTTTTGCTGCAAAGTGTGAAGATGTGATGAATTTATAATGCTACTCCATTATAATTTCGTCCCGAAGATGTGATGGATGTGATGGATTTGATGCAATATGTGATGGTTTTTAATGCTATTCCGATGCTAAGGGTCTGATTTGATGAGATGGTGAAAAAATATTTTTTTTTTTCCCCTGGACGAAGAATAAATAAATCGACTCTAGACTAATAATATTATAAAAAAAAAATATTTTAATTATTATAGAATAATCATATAATTATAATAATACTGTACAGTACGTACTGTATTCAAAAACATCAGTACACTAAAAAATATCACTAAACTGCTGCTATAATTATTATATGCTCTATAATAATATAATAATAATAATTTCAAATTACAGTGTTGTTATGGTGCTATCGCACTACAGTTTCACAGTTATAGTTACCATTCGACAAACCACGAAAATGGTGGTAGCACAGGTATAACACAACCCACACAATTAGGAAGAATTTTGTAACTCCTCTCTGATATAAATATATCCTATAATATTATAATATTAAAAAAACTCGTCATTATTATAAAATTATAATAATATATGTCTTCCTATATTTTTTTGTTGGTGATTATTCATTATTATTATTTCGTATTATTATTTCGATATTATTATGTAGTACTTGTTGCTGCACATATCGTTACATATATGGTCGAGCGTTGTTTGCATTATTTACGACATCCAACAAAAGCATTGATTTCTGCTTTCGAGAATCAACTATTGCATTGATTTTTGCTCTTGTATATACATAATATGACATTAAATATCAAAATGCCACAAGGAAAAAGAAAAAGCATGATGTTTTTTAAAGACAGTTGAAATATTCGAAGGCATATTATGAATTGTCTCGGTATGCAGGCCTACAAGCGTATTGCCAAGATATAGCAAGTCTCTTATTTGCTGCAACTGGTTTGCATAGTTTAAATATTTTCCAGAAGTTTCCATTTTTGGGCCCTCGCGTAATGGCGATTACAAGTACTTTTGTTCATCCAGATGTTATACCATTTTATATTTTTCTAATGTTTATGTTAGTAACATTTGCGTTGTCATTACAATTTGCCTTTGGTAATGAAATTATGGATTATCGAAATAGTTATGCAAGTATTGAGAATACGTGGTACATATTATTTGGTGACTTTGGAGTGAATTTTGAGGCTATGCAAGAGAGTACTATTTTAGGTGCTTATGCCGTGTTATTCATGCTAAGTATTCTATTAACACTTGTAATGATGAATATTTTTATTGCTGTAGTAAGCGATGTCTACGGAAAAGCATTTGAATCAGCTCAAATTAAGTTCGAAAAAAACGTTGTTGATCATAGTTTTTATAACATGCGTAGTAATAGCATCCGAGATTTAATGATTAATCACTACTTAGCTCAAGTAAAAGATATGACGAAAAAGAAATTAAAAGAACTAGCAAGAGAAATACACAAATCGGAGAAAGAAACCCAGCCTGAGACATTACGGCGTTTGTTAAGCCGTGGGAATCATGATACAGCAAAACAAATTCAAATCTTAGATGAAAAAATTAGTCGCATAAAAGATTTGATTAAACAACAACAACGCTAATATATTTAACACGTTGGTACATGTATACATAGAACTATATATACATATACATGTCTCTTGTAACACATTGGGAGTTTCGTGGGGTCAAAATAAATCCTGTAACAACAAGAAGATAGGGCTGTGCCATTGAGGCCATCTGACCTCAATAATAATTATTGGCGTGAGGCCATTTTTATTTACTTATTACAGTATATAAATAAAATAAAGTTTTCCTATCAAAACGGTTTAAAAAATATTTAAATACAAAACTATAAAATATGTTAAGGTAAATTTACCGCAAAATTTAAATACAAGTTTTACATAAAAAAAAAATCAGCCATGTTCGATTCCAACATAGTACGTAGAGCACAAGTTGCCCACACAGAATCTTGGTATGTGCCATCTTGATTCTTCCGAAACATTGCTGTCATTTGTGAGAACACTCGTTCTGCTGCAGCAGAAGATGGCTGAAATAAGACCACAATGCAAATTAGGCGAAACCAATTCGGGAATTGTGAACGAAGTGAATTGTAATAACTTAGGTACGATGTTATTTGTTTATCAACACGAATTCTTGGCACATTATTTTCTCGTAAATCGCATTGTCTTCGTTATTGTTAATTTTCCCAATAAATAACCTCAATTTCACTTTCCAAGGTGAATTTTTCGTGCTCATTTTTCAAAGCAGGAAACTCTGCCAGTAAACCTTCTTTAAAAGTTCTTTTATCATTATCTTGAAGATTACTTATATATTTGAGCTTTTCAAAAATGCAATCCACATGCACCTGTATGTCTCTGCACTGTAAATTTTCTTCACTAACCACAACTGGATCAACAATACGGAATTGACGGAATAAAAATTTAATGCATCATAGCAATCACCATTACTAGTAAACATTCTGACAAAATAGTCCTGACATGGTTGCATATATAATTTTAAACGATTGTTCCACTCCTTGACCGTTGTTGGCATATTTTTACTCCATGTATCAACATATTTTTCATGTGCATCATTAGCAGCCACTTCTAGAAGTTGTACATCATGCTCGTATGCCAAAGCGTACCTTGCTACAGCTGCTGCTTGAGCAACTGGATTAGCTGCAAGTGTTGGTGCTGTGTAACGTGCTGGAGTTTGACGTGCACGACTGATCCAGTCACTAACGGACCCTTTCTTAAAGCAGCAACAACACGATCCCATGCAGCTTATCTGTTAAAAGTAATCTACTTACAACTTTATACATTGTTTTTGTCATAAGAATACATTATTTTGTTATCATTAAAACACATCCACTATGTAACCCTAATTACAACACCATCATGAGATTTACAAGTGGTGGCATATCTCAAGTTAATGGAGGTGTAAGGTCGCGAGAATGGTTGCGGGGTGTTTCTGTGATTAGTATCTAACATAAAAGTATTGGTTACAGCTTCGTATGTAATGGGAAAGTGTCGAACGGGCGTTTCTGTGAGTGTATTTTGCGATGCAAGGGAGAGTATGGATTCCTCGCATAACGAGAGGGGCCATCCTGACAATGCTGTGTCATTATATTTTCTTAAAATACCGCATTTTACCCTCGTTGAGGAGCAAAATGTGTTTAAAAATAATGTTAGAGACATTTATTCTGCATCGCCAAAACTGTGCATATTTTTTGTAGTTAAAATAAGTTGCGTACCAGTTTGTACAATGTTTCTCCCATAATTTATACATTTATTTGATATTTTTCATTTTTTCACGATTTGATGGCAATCGGGTTTTTCAGGCATATTTACCTGCTAAACACTATTTTACGATATATCTCAACATGTAAATGAGTACATGTATGAAAATATGTATGAAAACCGTGTTGCTTGTATTGAAAACACGAAATAACTTACAAAGTACTTTTCATATATGTAATAAACGATAATTTAACAAAATGCTTCGTTTTTGACATTAATTACCAACATTTACAGCACCATTTTGATGTTTTGTGAATTCGCTTCATTTCATTTTTTTTTATTGCTTTGGGAATTTTGACTTTATTTGACTATTAAATTTTTTACTTTTTTTCAACATAAAAAAATTGTCATCTTTCTAAACTTAAAAAATTAAATGAATGTATCCATATTATTTTAATATATCAAA
>Ga0099797_100819_pt1 | contig 18370 bp, 23 predicted proteins | sample Uncmet_Sort48C_1_FD_89871 | JGI IMG/M metagenome (GOLD analysis project Ga0099797, IMG submission 89871) | Marine eukaryotic communities from CALCOFI LINE 67, Pacific Ocean - C012_Sort48C_1 | ecosystem: Environmental > Aquatic > Marine > Oceanic | place: Pacific Ocean: Monterey Bay | collected...
TAAAAGAAATGGTGTATATATTTGGTTCTGGGTTCCATTTGAATCCATTTGGTATGGGGCCCGTTGGTCCCAAAGGGCCCATGGAGCCCATCAAGGCCAAGCCGGCGGCCGACCGGCCGGCCGGCGGCCGGACGGCCGGCTGGCGGCCGGCCGGCTGGCGGCCGGCATTTCGAAATCCGGAGTACACCAATTTGATGAAACATATATACATATATATGTATAAATATATGTATATATATATATATATATATATATATATATATATATATATATATATATATATATATATATATATATATATATATATATATATATTTGACATAATATATGAATAGCATGCACCTTTCATGCGCAATACAGTTGGGATGTTGGAGTTCCAAAGTATTGTCACATGTTTGACATGCCAGATAGCTGCCGCTGCCTTCCCGGTCTCGCTGGGTTGGGGGTTAAGCTTTGTGGATGTGGCCACCTTGAACTGCATCTTGGTGTTGCCTGCGCGCTTGTTTTTATACGGAAGATATTTTTTTCGTCATTCGATGCGCAAGTATTTGTACGAAGATAGTACGAAGTTTGACAATGGTGATCCGAAATTTGACGAACTTGGTACGAAATGCAATCCCGAAGTGATGAAATATAGACCATAAGTGAGCAAATACACCCCTCGGCGGCGCTGCGCGCCGCCGGGGGGTGTATTTGGTCGTGAATAGTCTATATTTGATCACTTCGGGATTGTATTTCGTAGAAATATCGACAAATTTCGTACTGCAATCATCAAACTTCGTACCAACTTCGTACCAATATTTGAGAATAGCATGACGCACAAGGTCCTCATGGTATTCCATCTAACATCTGTCTGTCGTGAATCCTCCTCTCCTCTTGTCCTCTTGTCTTGTCGGGTCCTGGTCGTGTTGGCCCGTCGGGGCCGGTTCGTCTCTCCTTGGACACCCCTATGCTGGACATGGAATTGGTTACCTCTAGTTCTTGGTTGTATTTATTTGATTTTTTCGCAATACGGAGAGCTGAGGCGAAGTCTGCCAACACGGAGTGGTGTACATGCTCCCACGCACATGTGTGTGTCCCAGCGTTTTGCATTTTTTCGTCAGCTTGCCGCTATGAGGTCCCGCATGGTAAGTCATACATGCTACATCTATGAATTATGTTTAGCTACAGTATAGCAGGCATGGACACGGACAGGTCTGTGATTGCGAGGGGCCCTGAAACTGGACTTAAAGCATAGCTACTTGCGCAAGGCCTCACTGACTTAAAGTATGTATGTGCATGTATGTGTCTTCCTCACAGTGTGCCGAGCATCCGCATGCGTCCGCTGAGAGAGGATTCTCCGCAACCCTTCGAGAAAGGTGTTTTGGAGTGCCCTGGAACCCCTAGTTCCATGCCTTCGAAGGAAGCACCTGGCAGCATCGCGTCAAATCATTCCGATGGGGTTGAGACTTCGGAGTTGCATGAGCATGAGGATAACACAACTATGAAGATTATTTGAGTGAGTTTGCGTAACTCATGTCATCCTGGCCCCTGTCGCGTGTTGAAGACGGGATACCACGGACTTTTCCAGAGGCGTCTCAGAGAAGCAACGTTGCTAATGCTGCCAAGATCGCCAACACTAACGAATTATGCTTCCAAAATGAGGCCTCAAGTTTCGTGCGCAGGCTCTGTGGTTCAGAGGCCTATCTCCCAAAACTCTCGCGCCCACCGTTCAATTTTGACACTATGAAAAGTATGGCTTTAATGTTGAAACAAAACAGGCACAAAACACACACAAAAATAATTTGCTATGATGTTGCCTTTTTGCTTAAACAAGAATGTACTTGCTATGATTGTTAGTTACCGTGTTTTTGTCTTTTTTGTTTAGACAGAAAAGTATTTGCGATGATTGTTTAAACAAAAAAGGTATTTGCTATGATTGTTAGATATTTTTGTTTAAACACAAAAGTATTTGTTTAAACAAAAAAGTATTTGCTATGAACGAAAAACACGTGCCCGACACATGTGGTCGTTTCGTGCACGCGAAACGCTCACTCTCAAAACACGGAGGCTCCGGACCTCGAGCCCAAGGCAGCCCCAGGCACCCCACACGGGCCAACCTTGGCTTCAAAGACAGCCAAAAGAAGCCCAGGGGACAAGGAATATATTACAAATCTCCCGATCAACCGCCCAAGCGGCCTTATGTTACAACTAATACCCACAGCCAGTCAATCCTCTGATTTGGATTTTCTATCGTTTCCGGGTCCCGGCCCGGGATTAGTCCCAGTTCATTTGGTTCGAAAATCCATGGTATGCCGAGACATTTATGCGTTCGCAGGTCCGATGTGGTATTTTTGGACACCAAATCCATTGCTGAAGGCTCTTTGGCCAGCCCTCTGGTAAAAGTGATATTTTCAGACAGCTCATTCAGAAAAGAAACGGTATGAAATATTCAATTTAGTTGGGCCAGAAGTCGTGTAACACGCTGCTGCAGTAGATTTCATTGGATATGCGTATTAGTTTTCCATCCGCCATTATGGAGGCGGCCTCCGGCGCCCCACTGTTGTGGAATCCATATCTGTGGATGGAAAACTAATACGTATACCACATCAATACCACTTTGTAATTAGCCACATTAGAGGCCTTGACCGGGTATGGGTATTAGTTGTATCATCCTCGAAACATGGTAGCTGCCATGGTTGCGGGTGGTGACCGTTATACACTGCCGTGACAAAAGATTTATCAATAGACCCCATGCCCCCTCAGATTCCTACAATTTGTTATTTGTGGGGGGTGGGGGCAGGGTTCTTGGGATCCTTATTGCTTTATAATAATATAAGTTCAAAACGGGGCCGTAATTAATCCGCCCGGTTTTTACGGTAGGATCTGGCGGATTTAATCCGTGAAGTAGACGTGGTTTATCCGGCATGGTTGAACATGTGGATGACCAATACCAAGTCAATCGCATCATGCTGATAAATACTTTTGTCACGGCCATGTAGGAAGGTAGCTAATATCGTTTAGTACTAATGTGGGCTAGTCCAAATGCGGGTTGCACCCTATTGAAATTCGACCCCAGTAACCCATTGCTCGGGCATACTTCTTTTTTTGTTCTTCGACAGGGTTCCAAAATATGCATTCGACACGAAACTGACCGCCAAGGACTCTACAGACGCAAAAACGCCGGCAAACTTGACGTGTCCGCCACCCGATTCCAATGGAAGATCCCGGCCCAGGATTCGGTTAAAAATCCGTGAACAACACAAAGTTAATCTTATGTCGCTTACCCGAGCAATCCTGGGATTGAGGAAGAATATAGATGAAATATGAGAAGCAGTATATTCTAAGGCAATGGACAGAACTGGGCGCTGCAGCCCTTGTGGTCTCAAGCAAATAAGAATATGTTCCTTCCCATATTCCTTGTATAAGCCCCAGTTGCGACCTTTTGCCTAGCCTTGGCCCGCAGGGCCCAGTTAGCTTATATTCCCTCGTTGCAGCGCTTGTATGGTAACAGCTCTTTTGGCGGCAGTGGCATCGCTCCTGGCGGTGTTCTCCCTTGTTTCTGGATCCAGCAGCATGGCAACAGGTTTGGTATGGCGAGCAGATTTGCCGTATCCGCTCACCACTAATGTCACCTGTACCACAGAAGGCTGCAAAGGCTTTGCGAGAGATGGCCAATTGATCACTTGGCCGGAATGCCCTTGCAAGATTTGCCATAGAGAGTTTCTTCTCATGGAGTCGCAAAGAACAGTAAAGCAATACCAGTCACAAATGATCGAACACTATGACGGTATCCTCAATGAGAAGTTTGCCAAGTCAAGGTTGCAGGCTGCAGCCTTACGTTCTCTCATTTCGCCGGTGCCTTCTCAGCCTGCTCAAGCACCTCGTTCTAGCAGCAGAGGCCCAAGGCAACCTCAGCAGCACCAGCAGCAGCAGCCAATCATTCACCCACGGAACCCGGTAACAGCTGGTCAGCTCAGAGCGGCTGCCCAAAACAATGCGAATTGAGGTGCAAGGCAAGGTCGACCATTGGAAACAGAGGGAGAAGCTTCGGGAAGGAACTCGAGGGCAGATTCGGCATCTCGTGTATCATTTGAGCAATCACACAAGAATGACCAGCAGAACCTCATGCAGAGCCTTTCAGCCATTCTTGCGGAACTGGAGGCAGATGGGGACACCACTTCGGCTGCAGCGGTGCAGGCGAAAATCAACAAGATCAAAGTGGCAACAGAGGCTACACCGAAGCAGCAGGGGAATCTTGGAGGAATCGAACAGCATCCATGTTGAAGTACAGAGGAAGCTGAGGGACAGAGAAGTTCTACGAGGAAAGTACAAAAACGCGTGTGCGAGAGTTATCTCAATCAAGGATGAGTTGCACGAACTTGGCGAGCAGCTTGAAGATGCGAGAGACCAAAGGCAAGCACTGGATGGTGAGCTTAAGCAACTCGAAAAATTTGAAAGTGGCACAGAACAAGTCCATCGAGTTCTATGCCAGGAATACGGATGCGGAACAGATCGAATCAGCATGAGAGACCAGGAAAGTAAAGGGAGCCGAGAAGGCAGACTCGGCAGCTTCAGAGGCTCCAGCAAAGAATGATGATGAATATCTACTTGTGGGCGAAGGCGGCACTCAGGAATCAGTCTCGGCAAGTTCGCAGGAAGACCCAAAGCAAAACACACCGGCTACCAAAAACAGGACCAGCAAGATTGGCGGTGGCAAGGACGGCAAAATCGGCAAACGGAGTGCTCCAGGGCGCTTGGGAATCAGGAAACCGGCGGTCACCAAGAGCAGGAAAGTGCAGGAGGGCTCTGACAAATCCGACAAATCAGATCTTACTCGCTCGGCAGGTGGTGATACAACAGATGAGGAAGCCATGGACACCAACATTACAATTTCGCAGCAAGATTTGCATTGCTTGCTGCAGCCAATGAAAGACCCGAACCTTCTCCAGCAGCCCACATATGTGGGGCCACTCACAGCTATCCTAGATCGCCTGGGCATCGACCGCAAAGCATACCAGGCGGCCATTGATAACAAAGATCAATCGTTCTTTTCAGGACTTAAGATTTATGAGGACCGTGTAGATGACGTGCTACCGCAGGTGGGCAGTGGGCAAGAGGAGTGACACGAGCAAAGAGACCATCAAGCAAGCCAACACAGTTTAGTCGATGAATTGTCTTGTGGCTCGCAGTTGGATGGTACAAGTTTTGTAAGTTTTGAGCCGCATGTGCATTCAGATTTTCACTCTAGAGTTGCAGGCTCAGCCGAGCCCTGCGATTCGATGTTTTCTAATGCCATCTCTAGTATAGAGCACGAGTGTGCAAGTTCCTTTTTTGTGCATTCAGACAATATGCCCTCGGCCACAAAGACTCGAGGTGCCTTCTCAGGCGCGCGGCCAGACAGAGGAGCTGCAAAGACTGTATGGGGAGTATTGCATGCAAAAGCTTCCTTAATCCGACATGTAGCCAATAATAGCAGTGAGGCCAGCTCCCATGGCTGTCTTGAGGTTATGCAACTTGTTGATTCTGGAGCCAGCTCTGGATCCGAATCAACTCGGTTGGATAACTGTAAGGCAGTTGATCATGGCAGTGGTCATCAGCATGCTGATGGAAACATGTCGGACCCTAGAGGGATAACAGGTAATGGGTTGTGTTATGTAGAGAGAGAGAGAGCCAGATATACATACACACATACTACCAATTTTGCATATTTAAGCACAACCCCCATAACCCCCATTGTAACCACAGACCACCCCCAAGATTCATCAAGTAAATCTTTATAACCCCATTGTTGAGCAACCCGTGTCCCTTTCCCCTGTTCCCCAAATAGCGAATGATGGTACCTAGCCGGACAGCTATTTAGATGCACAGGGGTTAAGTACTTCACCCTCTCATCATACCCCAACCCCTATAACCCAGAGCACCCAGAACCCCCAGACTTCGGATGAGCCCCATAATCCCCATAAGCAGCCAGCATCCTTGCCGGTTTGCTATCAGAACTTCGTAACCGCCCATATACATGGTGCGGATAACCATATATATACATAGAAATGAGCAGGATGATGACAGATCAAGGCATCTAACCAGCACTGGATTGGCATGGGATGGTCCCCCTGGGCATTTGGAATTTGTCTTTAACCAAGCGCCGGAGCGCCTGGTCACAGAACCCAGCACTAACACTAACCCTAACCCAAACAGCCAGCCAACCACTACTATACAACAAGACCTAAACTACCACTATAACCAGCAACTAGAAACTACCACCTCTAACTACCATCATAATGACAACTACAGATGTGTCATACCTACAGCTAACTACCAGCACTTAAACCATAAACAAATACACAAGAAGGTATCGTTTTCTAACCTAGTACTTCAGCATCAATACACCACTGTGAATAGAATTCAGACCAAGGTTCCTAAATCTAATAACAAGAATCATAGAATACTAGAAAGTGAAGAACGTATTACAGAACCCAATAGAAAAGTAAGACAGACTAAAAAGAAAACACCCCCAGCACAACAAGTATTCCTTGGCAACATCACCTCACTAAGTGAAAAAACCAAGAAATCTAAAGCCTTGGTGCTATTAGAAACCCATCAGACTCAGAATATAGCCTGGCTTCAGCATATCAAATACAAGACTCACCATAACCTAGCCAGCCCTACCTCTAAGAAAGGATCGCATGGAGGCGAACTTGTGGCATGTAGAGACCACCTAAACTGTACCATAATCAAGCAAGAAGTCTGGAACACCATTAAGGAGGTGTCTCCTGTACCTATAAGAATAGCAGCTATGATACTAAAAATCAACTCTACTGAATTCATACTAGGAGGCATATACTTGACAGAAGGCGAAGAATTCGGCAAGAATAATATATCCATTTTCAACAAATTCTAATGCTACAGAACATACTAAACTTACCCATACTAGCCTTCGGAGACTTCAACATACACATAACAGACATGATAGACTCTGGACTACTTAAAGCACATAACTTAAATATAATCAAGATGCCAGGTGGTCCTTCCACCAAATATGGCAAAAGGCAGTTCACATATATATATATATATAATACACTCTGGAAATCTCAACAGCATAATACATAACATACAGAAGGTCACCGAAGTACCCTTCGGCCCTCACTATGGATACACTTGCAAAATCAAAGGGAACTATTCAGTAACCGGCACAAGAATACGTATACCTAGACCACTACCCCATAGCTCTCTTCAACTTAGAATATGAGAAACTTACCCAGGGAAACATAAATACATATATGCAAGCGGCGGAAGCAAATGCTAAAATTACCCTTAATAGACAAAGAGAGAACACAGGGTATGCCATCCTAGGCACCCCACCCCCACATATCCTTATAGATAAGAAAACCCAAGGACACCTACTTAACAACTCTAAAATAGTTGGTGAAACATTAGCATTAAAAGTGCTCACTATTGAATACTTCATATGAGACATGGTTAAAAGACAAGGAGATGAGAGAAGAAAATACATAGGCCGTGGCCAATTCCTTAAATTCAGCATAGAATCCCTACCAGAAAGAGGCATTCCAGAATTCATAACCAAAGAAGACCTCATCTCCAGAGTAGGGATAATATGCAATGCCATATACCAGATCTGCTCCACAAATAACCCTAAACCCTCCCATATTAAATGCCTAAACAGATTTGTTAAATACATAAACACCCATATATTCATGCATGATACAGATTGCACCTTCGCCGAGAAACCGGTGCACCAATACCTACAAGACGAGGACTGGGTGTTCCTGCATACTGCACTCACTTCTATTAAGCCTAAACTAGCCCTAATCAGATTCGATACCGCCAACATACTGAGCAAATTAACCAAGAGCCTCACTCAAGAAGCAGCACATGCTAGCACCAGACAATGGACTGCTTATGTCAAAGCATGCATAAATACATAAAGGTCGCTCTAAACTTTTTGATTACATATCCAAAGAAGACAAACTGTACCTGTCAGTCTCGACGGACACAGCGGGCACATACAGACACAGCCCCAATACCTTTCTGGAACAACAGGCACAGTTTTGGGAAAAGAAATGGCATAAAGCCACCCAGCACCTTAACAATAATATCAGGAACTTCTACTGGAATATTACATAAAGCTACAACAGATACAGCAATAAATAAAACCTTTATAACGCAAGACCTAGAGAATGGCTTATATGGATACCCTAAAGACACTAAAGGCGTAGACAATTAAATTGGACAGCAACAGAACTTAGAGGCCTCCCAAAAGAAGCCAACGATGCCATAGCCTCAGCAATAAATACAACATACCAGCACCCACCACAACCCATACAGAACCTCATAAACCTTAACCCCATTCTAGGAAAGCCCTCTGGAGGCACTAGAACCATATGCAAGACCCCTATGCTGTACAGAATTAGCCTTAGGGCAAGGAATGAAGTAGCCAACTGGGAACACTTCATGACTGCAGACTTTGATACATCAGGAACAGGCCAATCTGCATTAGTGGCAGCAGCATACAGAGGCCTGGAGGCCGAAGTATATAGATATACAGAAGAACAAGTCATAGGAGTCTTCCATGACTTTGACAAATTCTTCGACTCAATAGACACAACCATACTAATCAACAAAGCTCTAGAAGTCAACTTCCCCATAATAGACCTACTAATGACCATGCTACAACATACAGCCCCAAGAATTATACAATTTGGAGGCTTTTGCAGCAGATCCATCATAACCCACACCTCTATTCTAGCTGGGTGCAAACACTCCATAGCACTAACAAGAGTCCTGTTTTTAACAGGCATACATAACCTATGTGTACAGCACCCACTGGCAGCACCCAAACTATATGTAGATGTTACAGCCATGCTAACAGCTGGCGAGAACGAACAAGCCACTCAAGACATGTGGCTCAGCATACTAGACTTTGTTAACCTATCACAAGCACTTGGCCTCAAGCTTAGCACAAAAGGAGTCATAGTAGCCAAGCAACCTTCAGCAGCTAGAGCCCTTGTAAAGACACTAGCACAAAAACGGCATTACATACAATATTTCTGAATCTACTAGAGACCTAGGAGTAGACTTCTCCTTCAGCCATAAACCCAAAGTCAGAAAACCATACTTAAGCACAGGATCAATAAATCTAAGAACATGCTCAATAAAATAAAGAAACTAGCCAAGATATCAAGAGGAGCAAGAGTATGAATCTCAGGAGCAGGCTACTCCAAAGCCACTTGGGGCTTCCAACCCTCGGGCCTATCGTACAAAGAATGGCAACAAATAGAAATAGCAGCAGCCAGTGCTGCAGGCTTTAATAACGGTAGATGCAGATACTCTGCACTCGGCATAGCATATGGCCCTACAGGTCATCTATTTGTAAGAGCCATAAAAGAACTCTTCGTACTCTGGTTTACACTCATCATACCAGCAATCAATAACAACCAACCAATAATCCAGAAAATACCCATAGCCTGGAACATCATAGTAGCTAACCTTAACCAGCACACTTCCAACATAACATTAGAAAATAGCTTACACAGAGCAGATGGAATCCTATCCCACATAATCATAATTCTAACTGCACTCAAATGGAAACCCATATCCTACAACACATGGGAGGACCATACTGGAACACTATGGCAACTCAGCAGCACCCATATACAAAAATTTCCCGTAATGCAGATAATAAACGAAATCATCAAAGCATCTCATATTCACTCTACAGAACAAGCCAGAAAACACTATCACGGTAGCTCCATAGGCATAGAAATAGCATGACACCAGACACTAGAACTCAACAGATCCCTTCAAAACAAAAAGAAAATTCATGACCTAGCAATACTAGAAACAATACAAGCTGGAGCCGCATGGCCCACACTCAGAGTCTCAAAAGTAATGTCCAAACCAGACGCATGCCCATTATGTAATGAACAAATACAAGATGAATCTCACACATATTGGACCTGCCCATATATACGTAATCACCACCAAGACTGCAAAGAAATTACAGACTCACAGCATTTAACAGACCAACTAGATGAAAACCAAATAGCCTTCTTCAACAGAGGCATACTGAACCAAGAAGACCTACAACCTCACATAGACTATGCTCCGCTGGAGGAGTACCCCCTATCAATAGGCATGTGCAACTCGCATGTTCCCCCTATAACACACACAGACCTATGGCTGTCGGGCTACTACTTCGGTGATGGCTCGGGAGGCAAGTTCTCTAAACAACCCACCCTAACCAGAGCAGGGGTAGGAGTACATCATGTTGACCTGCAACATAACCCATATTTTAATGCCTCTGCCCCGCTACCAGGAGACATGCAAACCAATAACAGAGCAGAGCTATATGCAGTACTGCTGGTAACAAGGCATGCTGAACTAGCAGCAGCCATAGACTTCTTTACAGACAGTAAGATAACCAAAGACACCTTCTACAAAGGACTACAAAGAGCCAAGCTAGCAAGTAATTCAGATTTATGGATAGAACTCTTGGACAACATAGATAACAAAGGCATAGTGCTCAACATCCACTGGATGCCGAGCCACACAGATACAGACCCAAAGAAAGCAGCCAAGGCCCCAGAATGGATGCTGTCCTGGCATGTAAACGGAAACAAAGAAGCAGACAACCTAGCTGCAGCAGCAGCACTCCTACATCAACTACCCCCATATGTAACAGACCCCATCACCCAGAAACTAACCAATCTAAAGCTAATACAGAAAAGACTAATAGAAATAACTAAACTTCTACCTAAAAGAGACTCATGTAAACCTAACACAACAGACATCAAAAAGCTTACTAAAAGAGACATACTACTAGAAAAGATAGCCTCATCAAATCATCGATGCCTCATACACAATAACCGTATAACTTGCACGGTCTGTGCGAACAGCATCCCTCGAGAAGCAGAGCCCATAACAGATTCCTAGAATCCCCGTGTCTCCCTAGGGAGTATGCAATAACGCACATGATCGGAAACAATCATACCCACAGCACACATAGCATAAAGATATATGGTGGAGTGTATATATGCACAACATGTGGAAACACAGCACACAACAAGGTACTGGAACTCAGGAAATCGTGCACTCGTCCCAAAGCCCACGGACAAGCTAACCTCAGGGCCTACAAGAGAGGTGTCGCCCCCCGCGGCTTCCCAGATTGGCCCTACAAGCAAATATTCTCAATGCACGATGTAGTGCTAGAAAATATACAGGGACATATAAATAACATAGCAAGAGCATACACCTGGCAGGCTACAGCACCCCCGACCCCTTCGGAGTCTGAGAACAACTCGGACAATGAAGAGGGCCCAGCCGCTGGCACCCCATCTAGTGGGATGTCTGTATCCGACTCTGACTAAGTCATGTGTCCACTCACTCATCTGTATATCATAATCATAACCGGTTGTCGCTAGGGTGGAAGTTTGAGCTTTCGAGGTATTCCCCCCATGTGAAACAAGTCCAAACAAACTAATTGTATAAACCCCACCTCCAGTTAATAGGGGCCGCCCACCCACCTTTTATCAATACGATCAGTGACTTCCATATTTAATCCGGGTTGTCACGGTTTTAGAAAGGATTTGCTTTGATTTTCCGCATGCTTGGAAGCATACTTTATTAACTAGGGGTTGTCCGGGGGCTAGAGAAATGGAGGGGAAATTTGCCGCCTAAGCGCCTAAGCGCGAATGTAGCCGACTTAATCGCGGCCCTAAGGCCGCCATTGGGTGGGTTTGGGGGGGGCGAAGCCCCCCTAGCTTGAAAGCGAGTTTTTGGGGGGCGCCAGCCCCCAAACACGAGGAAAAGGCGCCTTACTTTATTAACTCGAGAGCATGCGCCTGCGGAAGCTCAGCGATCACAGTGCCCACCTTGAAAATATGGCCGCGCACAACATTGTGTACTAACCAGTGACATGGAGTGCCTTCGGAGGAGCGAAGAGCCCACTCGGCCACCACCTTGGCCATCCGGACCAACGCCAGAACTGCTGCTCGAAGACGTGGCCTTGCGAGCGCACAGCAGCTGCAGAGGAGAACCGAAGCCGCCATAGGTGTGGAACTATGGCGAGGCGCAGCAAAAATGGTCTGTGCCTGATGGCCAAGGCAGAGCGACGAGGATGCGGTGGAGGAGCGCTACGTGAAGGAGCGCTAAAGTGTAGATGCGAAGGCTTAATTAAGGAGACACGAAGAAATCGGTGGAGGTGTAGGCCCCTCATCTTGGCTGGCATGGTTCTCCAGGATGCCCCCTGTAGGGGGGACCAAAGCAATATCAACTTTGTTCTGTAGGAGGGTGGGTGCCTTCAACACAACATCTCAAGGCCAGCAGGACCAACTGGCACTACGAACCACACAATGGGTGTAGCCATTCCCTCGGTCTCGTGCAGGCCATGGCACGTATCTGTTCAAGTCTTGTCTCGGCACGTGCCCGTTGCTGCGCGGTGTTACAGGAAAAAATCGGTGGGGATTATTAACTGAAGGTGGGGGTTACTCTCCGGAGAGTATTCTCTCTTAATACATGCATTGTAATGTAGCGAACCCTAAAAATGGGTCAGTTCAGAAAATAATTCAAGATGTGAACACATATGTGAAATAAATGTGAAATACATATATACATATGCTTTGGACGAGGGAGCCACACATGCAGCCCAAAGTGAACATATACATCTCATTTATTTGATCTCATGATTTTCATCTTCCCCTCATTTATTGCACAAGGTGAGTCATATTATCAAATGCTTGTTTTGAGGGATTCCCAACATTACAATACATGCATTATATAGAATATTACGGGGACCATGTCCGTCATTCTATTTGTAATTATTGGTATGAAGATGGTGCGAAGTTTGACGGTGGTGTTTTGAATTTTGACGAACTCGGTACCAAATACAATCCCGAAGTGATAAAATATAGACCCCTAAGTGAGCAAATCCTCCTACCGGCGGCGCTTCGCCCCGCCGGGGGGTGTATTTTGTAATGAATGTCTACATTTGATTACTTCGGTATTGTATGGAGTAACAAGCTCGTCAAATTTCGTTCCAAAGTCGTCAAGCTTCGTACCACCTTCGTAGCAATAATTGCAAATAGAATGACGGACAAGGTCCCCATGATATTCCATATAATATGCATGTGCAAAGACTAACTTCCGCTTCATACGTACATATACATATACACATGGCAATAACTCATAGAGTTTGGCGACCAATTCCGAGATTCCTATATACATGGGGCCCCTGGGCGTAAAAAATTGGGCCCGAGCCCAAAATTTGCACCGGTCCGCGTGCCGGACCGGTCCCCGTCCCGGACCGAGCCAAGGAACCCAGGGGCCCAATAGGAATCTCGGAACTTGTCACCAACTTCTATGAATTGTTGCTATGTGTATATGTGCATACATGTACATGTATATACAATATATAGCGGAAGTTAGTTTTTGCATGTGCATGTAGGGTTTGTGGTTTTGACCCATATTGCTCACAAAGTATACGTATGTATATAAGGAGGGGGACACAGTTCTATAAATATATCCAGTAGGATTGTGTTGTTGCTTTGTAATGTCAAAATGTGATGGAAGTGGTGCACTCGACAGACACGATGCAAACAATTCAACATGTATTGGAAACTAATGGTTTGCAGGCATAGTTCACTTTATTTTCGATGGGATCGTTATGTTTCAATTAATTGTCGATCCATCGTTTAGGCTCCGTACATGTGTCGATCATCCCGTATTAACCATCGAAGAGTATCGACTTACCAGTAAAGTTGTTTGTTGATATGTTGAGTTTCTTGGTGTTCCTATTCATCGCGGTTTAAGTGCAAATTTCAAACAATGTTCCGATTTTAATGATGCAAAGAAATCACAATAGTTGGACCGAATTAGGTTTTTTGTGTGTTTTTCGAAAATGTGCTCTCCCCGAAAAGCTGACCAACGGATTTCCAACACGTGTTTTTTGTATCAGTAAAAAACACATCGGAGCTCCGGCCGCATGGATACTTCAGAGCAGCAAGGAATTTCGAGACGAATGCAGTGGGACTAGTTCCGGGACCTGGAAACTTGTAAATTGCGATTCATTAATTGTGAAATTGCGATTCACTTATTGTAATTCTGGAACACCAGAATTGCGATTCATTAATTGTGAAAAGATGTTGACTTCTACCGCATAGGATTTGCAGCTGTCGCTCTTGGTGCTGCATGAACATTTAAGGCGGCATTGTTCGGATTAATACTCAGGTGTTCCGCCCGTCCGCCCCTCCGCTCGCGGTCTGCCCGCCCGTCCGTTGTCCGCCCGCCGTCCGTCCGCTTGGGCCCCATGGGCCCAATTTTCCCATGGACCGCATGGCTTCATGGGCCCAAGGAAAAATTAATTCGGGTCCATGTGTCCCACAGGGCCCGTGGAACAACAATGATGGCCGGAACAGGTATATGGGCCACTTGATGCCACTTGAGTATGGGGTCAATCAGTTTTCAGTTGAATGTCGATTCAGGAATCAGGGTCCGTATATTTGTCAATCATGCTGACTTCCATCGTATTGAGATTGTAGTGGTAGGTCCCGGTGCTTAATGAACATTTAAGGCAGCAGATGTCCAACCTACGATGGTCGTTCCACTTGACATAGGGGAGTAGTGCCGAATGCTTGTCCCAGGACGGGCCCCTATTTAATATAACCAGGCTCGTATATAACAAAATAGCTAGCATGTACAAACACAAACATGTTGAAGATACATTTACATGCAGCGGGCATATTGTTCTCTATTAGCCCTCATAGCCCTAATATGGCATATTTGTCAATCATTCCTTGTTAGCTTTAATATGCTGACTTCCATCGCATTGAAATTATAGCTGTAGCTGCCGGTGCTTCATGAGCATTTGAGGCAACACATGTCCACCGAACCCCGACCCCGAATCGCAGACCCCAGATCCCAAACCCATGTTATGAAGCGTTTAAAGGAGGTTCTGAGCAATTGGAGACGGGATTTGGGGCACATATTGCTGGAGTGCATGCATAAATCAAATCTTAATTGTGAGAATTTTCGAATCTGGATTCAGTTTGTCCCCACTTTCGTCAACGAAAAACCTAACACTTCCCTCTGCCTCCAGACCCTTATTTTTTTTTGATTGTTTATGCCCCGAGAGCTCACCCATGCTATAATCAGGCTTGTGATTGAATCTAGCGTGCTTGGGATGCTGCGGTATTAAATACAAACATATTGAAGACACATTTGCATCCAGTGGACTCATTTATTGTGCATGGAGTCAACAAATCAATGATTTGTATCAGCCCCTTATTTGTTTCTTGTTCGTGGCACAATCACACATGAACACAAGTAGGGATGCGCATGTCCTCCGTATACTATATTTGCTTTCGTTTGGGTGTGGTATATTTCCAGCCACACCATCCACGCGGCCTTCGGCGGGCCGACCACCCTTGTGGAAAACATTGGTTGTCATGGTGTGGTTGGAAATACACCAACATTATTACATGCACATGCATGTCCGATGTGTTTGTGTGATGATATGTATTGCAAATATACGAATATGCCTCAGCATTTTCCACTGTCCTAATCTGAGTAAAAGTATACTTCAAAGTCATAAATGGTAAAGCACATCAGTTCGAAACGCCGTTGCCATGCATACCTTGATTTCATATTATGCTTGTAGTTGTGGCATCTGGCGATGACAAAAGAACAATGCAAGAAGGTGCCGGTGATGGAAGCTCGGTGTCTCACTCACTCTCACCTTCGGGTGATGATATGTCTGCAAGCAACGAGGTCTGCTGGATGCCTGTCGTGCTTCACCAAGATGACTATCCTCTGCTGGTGCAGTACGCTGCTTGGCTCCAGCTGAGGCGAAGGCAAAGTGATGAAACTCAGTGTTACTACTTAGAAGGGGATCGAGACTGGAGTATTGCTTGTGAGTACTACTGTGACTGGCAGGCGCCGGTTACTTCTGGGGTGCCCATCTCGGTTTTTGAAGCATTCAAGGAACACAACGCGCTGCAGTATATAGACCTCCCCTACCTCAACCACAACTACTCGAACCACGACCACCACTACAACCACTACAACCACCACAACCACGACCACTACTACCACGAAGACATAGGCGACCTATCCCACCACGACCACATATATAGCCGTTACCATTATGTACATCATAACCACCACAACCACCACCACGATGACCACCACGGCGACCACAAAGACCATCACAATCACTATATCCATGGTAACCACGATGACAACATGACCTCCGCTACCACTTCTACTACCTTCGCTTCCACTTCTACTACCTCCGCTACCACTTCTACTACTACTACTACCGGTGATGTAGCCTCATGGATTCCTCCCTTTGAGGAGCTTGGGCAGGCACTTCAATATATTGAGAAGATGGGCGACCTTAGTGCGAAAATGTCTAGACGATCTGGCAAGGCTCGCAGAAAACAGGAAATCTTGATGAACAAGGTAGCGAATGATTCTGTTATTATCGTTGGTGACTACCTGACTCCGTGCTTGACTTGCCTGAGCCAAAAGCGAAAGTTTGAACAGGTTGACTTCGAGCGTGCTTTGGTGGAGCTTGCGGTTACTTGCGCGAGAATGGGGCTGAAACATCAGCTGGTGTCTCTGCAAGGACTCAAACGTTTGGCCTCGCCGATTATGGAACCTCTAGAAGCTAATGCGATGTCTGCCTCTGATAAAGGTGCTGGTTGTGTCTCGCCCTGTGGCGATGGAGGAAATCAAGGAAGAACAAGCTTGTCTCACTATGTGATGAATTTCAAGGTTGTGAGTGTGTCTCGCCTCCTGGTGATGAGTATTCAGAATGTCCTCAATTCAAAAAAGGTGCTTTTTGCAGTCTCAATTCGGTTTGCTTGCATGCTCCCGTAGCCTGTTGGGCTGTGGTGACGAGTCTTACGAGGAGCAATGTTGCTCCATTTGCTGCGGTAGCTATCCATCTTCGTGGAAGCACAGTCTGCAGGTTCCAGTTTGTTCTAATTGCATTTTCAAGTGGAGTTGCTTCCATTTCAATTCTAGTCATGGTATGGGACCGGTTGTTGCTCAAGACCAACAGCCGCCATGATGTAAAAATACATGGATGCATGCATAAGTGAAAAAATGCTTGTAGTTGTGGCATAGCATGCTCATATGTTATGCATGCAGTGTATTATGTGTACATTATCATCGACATTACGTTCACATCAGTTTCACAATGTGTTATACACCTACTTCACTCAATAATAAAACCGTATCATTGTTGCAAGACCCTTAGGGTTTCTTATTTGGGTAGGCACTTCGCTGGCAAAGGCTTTGATTTCTAGCAGCTTCCAAAGCAGTAGAATCAATGAACATCGAATATTATTGACCGAATTGTTTTGGGGGTGCGTTTTCCGAACATGTATTTTCCCAAGAGGGCTGGCCAAAGAATCTCCAAAAATGGGTTTGGGCCCAGCAGAATTCGGGCATACTTTAGATTTTTTGGAAGGGGTGTCCCAAAATGGATTTTTGTCCGATCCGGGTCCAAAGCGGTGTTCCGGACACATAATACCACCAAATAGCACAGAATTTCGAGACGAATCCAATGGGACCAACCAGTCCCGGGGTCTGAAACCCAGATTTCCCGAAAAAAATGAACTTGTTTTAATCGGTGTCTGAATTTTCCCAGGTGGGCTCCGGGTTGTTATGTTTGAGCGAAAGGGTCTCTTTTGTTTGAAGAGGTTTCTTAGGTTATTCTATTATTTGGTGTGAAGGGTGCCGTGTCTTATTTCAAGCACCTTCCGCAATACCCTTGTTTCTCTCTGCAATATTTTCTTATCCAATAACCTAATTGTTTTCCGGTGCAAGTTCCATTTTGTAAGGTTTCGTGTGTGCTTTTCTTGCTTTCCGGTCCCGGAGCCTTCAAAACAGGCCGGGGATGTGTTTAAATGCGTCGGGAGTGTTTTTTGCATCGATTTTGCATATGGAAATGGGTCAAATCTTACGAAAATCGATAAGATCCGAACATTTTGGGATTTTACAATTTTGGGAGTTCGTTTGTCAGCCCTTCGGGAAAAATACATTTTCGAGAAATGCACCCAAAACGAAAAATGGAAAGCTTGAAAATTATAAAGTTTTTAAGCAACCAAATTACAGCTAGGATAAAGTGGGTGATAGTGGGTTGATCTGTTTAAAATGATTTTGTATATGGGAACTTGTTTAAGGGAGTGTCTCTTCCCAAGAAGAATCCACAACAGGGCGGACCATTGGCACTCATGTGTGTCTGCACACCTGTAACAACAAATCTAAATGCATATAATATTCTATACTAAGTCATGTTGTGCAGAGTTTCAGGATATGTGTCGCTCTTTCTGCTCAGTGGTCGTATGGTTGCTTGCGTGTTGATCCT
>Ga0099797_100810_pt1 | contig 18346 bp, 9 predicted proteins | sample Uncmet_Sort48C_1_FD_89871 | JGI IMG/M metagenome (GOLD analysis project Ga0099797, IMG submission 89871) | Marine eukaryotic communities from CALCOFI LINE 67, Pacific Ocean - C012_Sort48C_1 | ecosystem: Environmental > Aquatic > Marine > Oceanic | place: Pacific Ocean: Monterey Bay | collected...
GGTGTCCAGGCATAATACACATACAGGATTTTGAAAAATTTAGAGAGGAGTGTAAAAAGAAGGTTCCAACGAACCGGAAAGAAATGAGGTGTCCAGACTTAAGGGGTATATGTTATGCATGTTCTAATGCAAAAGGAACAGACAACCGGAGAAATGAAAAGAGGAAGAACCAAAGTGGTGGCTCCACAATGTATGGTGGTGAAGGAGGCGGGGAAGGCGGTGGTGGGCTCGGCGGCTCCACAATGTATGGTGGTGGTGGCGGCAGCGTCGGCGGCGGCGTCGTTGTCGGCGTGGGTGTCGGCGGCGTGGGTGGCAGAGCGACAGAAAGAAAGGCACGCAAGGCGAAAAGAAAGGCACGCGACGCGGGATTAACCAATGGCAATGCGATCAAGAACCGACCGAGAAAAACTAACCGACAGACACTATCGGACACACAACTAGATGCACTAAACAAAGATATTGCTGCAAACCTAGCACTTGCATTTCAAATTAGTGAGGATGAATCTATTGCAAAGATGGAATTGTTGACAGCAGAGCATGCTAAAAGTGTTTCAGCATATAAGAAAATGATTGGCCATAAGAATAGGGTCATCAATATACTAAAGGAAAGACCAACTATTCAAGATACAAAAAACGAAGAACAAAATACAAAAAACAAAGAGAAGATCACAAAATATAAATGTAACACGCCGTGTCAAAATTAAGAGCACAGTTCCAATAGATAGATATGTAGTTATTGTTGCATGGGCAAAAGTTTTGGGAGATAATTTTGCCGCACGTAAAAAATTACAGTTTCAAATTGATCCGGAAGATTTGGCAATGGTAGAATGTGGCGATTCAATTGCATGGTCGTTGGGGCAGTCTGAGGAACCGATAAGAGTAAAAAACATGAATCGCTATAATATAAATACTCAAATATTTGAACTTGACCAAGATATGCATCAAATGTTACAAACGATGGATGGCAAAAGTAGCTAGATGCTTTTGACGTTAGATGGTGAAGTGTAAAATGTATATAATGTATTAAAAAAAACAAATTATATAAGTATGTTTTAAGACTCAAAAACACTACAAAATATAACTACAAAAGTATGTTTTAAGACTCAAAAACACTACAAAATATAACTACAAAATATGCTCTGAAATCTTAAATATGATATAATTTATCTTTTATTGGTCCTATTCTTATGATAACAAGCACAGCATTTGAAGATGTTGTTCGCTCTCTTCGTTTAGACATTCAAGTGGTTTGCACTCCACGCGAGTAACCATTTCAAGTTAGATAGCATGCACTTTAATGCATGCGTCCACTCATCACTGGAAGCCCCTACTAATTTTATTGAATACTCTCCAACCTTATCTCCGTCTATAACATGCGGAAACAGGAAAGATCTATCTAATTCGGTGACATAACGACAAATTTCTTGCAAACAATCCAAAAATGCAACCATACCCAAGCCAAACGTATTGCGGGAAAACATACGCGCGACTCCGTTGGAATGTAAGTCGTATGAATTGCGCTCTCGCCCCGTTCTCGCTATCTTCGACGCGCTGCCCATCGGAATGATACGATATTTTGAAAAAGTAAAGGACAGTTTGTGCGCAATGGTGGCCAACAAAAGAGCCGCTTGACCCCACGCACAATTAACTTCGCTCCATTCCACAAGAATTGAGGGGCAACGACCAAGACGAAAAGAATTTATAGTGCCAAATGGACCATCGTGCCAAATAAAGAATGCCACGTTGCAGACATTGACGCTGGTCAACGATGCCAAACGTTGTCTTGAATATTCCAGCTCGCTCCTGAAGGATTCCAAGCGGTCGGACTCCCTGGATTTCGACGCAGTGGCCTGGTTCCTGTGCAACCCTTGGCGTACCTCCAACTCGTCGAGTTGTTGCTCCACCTTGGCGAGATTCCGCCGCTTCTTTAAGAGCGCCTTGTTTGCCTCCCGGATCGATTCTAACTTTTCGAGCAACTGGCTCTCCTGGAGCAGCAACTCCTCCTCGCTACTTGGTGTTCCTTGTGCCTTACTTTCCAACGGGGGGACGACGCCTTTGTCAGTTTGGGCAAGCAGATCGTCCAAATATTCCCTCTCTTCTAAATACGCGTTTCGTTCTCGGGTGACAACTTTTAAGACGCCCATCATATCCTCCATAACACTGTCCGCAGTTTCTTCAGTGAGCGGCATGTCTGTCATCCTCGCCTTCGAAAGTGCCTTCTCAACCAAGCGAATCTGCTCCTGCTCTTGAGTCCCACAGTCCTCGACGCCCACCACGTCGGCGCTCCCCTCTTCCTGCCTTTCAGCAGGCGATGCATCATCCACCAAAGACGCCATGGTACATAAACTGTTACCGGCACTCTTTCCAGAAGCTTCGATTCCCGCGAGCCCACGCTCCTCGGTGCCAAGATCCATTCACTGTGCAGAGACGACCACGAGCCCTCCCTGCGCCTGCGGTCGAGGTATAACTGTATAACTCTGCGGCCGCCCCCCGAAGTAGTTGGTAGGTAGTATCGTAAGGCAGAACGCTACGCTACGAATCGAACGATCGGACCTCGAGACCTCGATCACTACATCCACGGGTTAGGGTTAGGGTAAGAGAGCCGGGCCGCGTCGATCTTCGCATAATCGGATCTTCGGGCTCTTCAGAGACAAAAGCGGCGCGCCAAAAGTTGATGGCCTTCCCTACTTGTCCAGACTCTGGTTGGAAAGGTGTCGCTGACCATGCAGTGGCTCGGAGCTCGACAATGTGCCTGGTTTGCAGCACTGTCATTTGTGGCATACTGTAGCACTGTCATGGCGTTGCTTGTCGGCATTTTCGCGTTGAGTTGTCTCTTTCTCGTCGTTGTTGAGTGTAATAACGATGCGCGGCCCTCTGTGCCGGCCCTCCAAGTCTACACAGAGGTGTATGAATTCCACGTTGACTATGCTTCATACAAACTTGGTGAATTCATAGATTTCCAATATCGGATCCCGGTAGATGTCGTGCAGGAAGGGGTACAGAGGATATCCGTGCAGCTCAAGGACGCGCACGTTCACCAAACAATTTTCGACGAACAAACCATCACTTTCTCTTCTCTTGACAGCCGTTTATCAGAATACGAGGGTACACCAGTGATCGATGGGAAGCTTACATTTTCTGCACCGTCCGTAGGCGCAACCGTTCAATTCGCTGTTTTTGATAGAAGCAACGGTGGCTCGGGCCAAGACCCAGTGGTGACTGTGGGTAACATCGTTGTTGGAGAACATCTTCGTCAGCAAGCGGAAAGAACGGCTCCGCCTGGCGAGAAACCACTGGATTGTTTGAAAGCATACGAGTTTCAAATAACGGAAGCTTCGCGCAGATCAGGCTCGTTTGAGCATCACCATCTGGCAGGTCGGGTGCTGAAAGAGTGCGGCATGGTTGTCTTGCACGATTTGCTTGATTCTGCACTAGTGTCTTCGTTGAAAATGCATATGATGTCCTATCTCTGCGCGTACCAAGACTCCGCCCAAATAACTTTGGCTTTGAATTGCTCCCATTTTACAAACGAGCGAGGGGAGGCACATGCTTTGCCACGGTGGGATGGCTCGATGATTCCGGTCATGTCAGTGAACCACGAAAAGCGGTTTGAGTTCGTCGTTCCATTTGAAAAGGCGTTCAGCGACCCTGCTGTGTGGGGTAACCCCATGGTCCTGTCCGTGCTGGAGCGGGTCAGTGGAGTCCCTCGCTTTATCCTCGAAAGCACTGGTGGGTTTAATGCCCTGCCAGGGGCGACCGATCAAATATGGCACATTGACAGCCCACATAGTTTATTTAGGAATATTCCGAGCCACCCTCCATATTGCGCGACGCTTTCCATCCCATTAGTTGCCTGTGATGAATTGTCAGGCTGCACTCAGTTTTCTTTTCGATCACACCATTGCAACGATGTCGATTTCAATGGACAACGTCTCCCTGGCTGCTCAAATAATGTAGATGTATGGCCGAAAGTAAGCGCTGGATCAGCAATAATCTATGATCCACGTATAACTCATAGAGGCCGGGCAAACGTTGGCGATCTGGACCGACCCATGATTCACACATCTTACTGTCACTCTTGGTACCGTGACAGTAACAATGGGCGGGGAGACGAGTGGTTGATCAAGAATATTCAGAAGTTAGGGAAGCCCTCTGATGCAGCGAGCCGTGCATTCTATAGAAATACCGCGCTAGCCGAGTCGGTTGATCTGGAGGATCTTCTACATAAGATGTACGCTCTGTATGCTTTTGACGAAAACGAACCATTGCCAGTCACGGAAGCGTTTCAAGGAACCTCTACTGGGGAAGAATTAAGAAAACACCGCTTCGCGAAGAGTCACAGGAGGAATTCTGCTATGAAAGTTACTGATTTGTAAGGTTCGCCCTTGCTCCTGATGGAAGACGCCTGCTGATAGATGGTAGACTGATAGACTGCTCACTGCTCACTACATTACAGAATAGATCTACACGGTATTATTCATTTTATTGACATAATGATGATGAGAAGCTCTTGATGAAGGAAGCCTGGAAGCCTGCTGATACACTCTGCTTAACTAAATGACTTTTTATCGTCGTTTTATTAATCATATAAGAATTATCTTAATCGTAAGGCAATTACCGACAAAATACAATACACAAACTCATGCTCTAAGAGTGATATTAAATCGCTTTTCGATGACAATAACTGCCAACACCCCAACGCCAAGAAAATACAAACGGAACAGTGCGAGATTTGCGGGAATATAGAAAAAACGAATTGGCTGCCGTGCCCATTCGATTCTAAGATTGTTCGCGCTGGCCTCTAGCGAGGTCAGTGCACTCGTCGCGATAGCGTCGTCGACAGTGTGTTCGCCGCGATTAACGATGTTCGCAAGGTCCATGCGCTGTTCATGCAATCGCTGGATCGCGCGGGATGTCTGGTAATTCGCGAAGTAACCTTGACGCATCATCTCCAATATTCCAATACTGGTACATACAAAAGACACCGTAGACGCAGCCAGCAGTGCATCGTCATTTTGTTCACCATTCGCCATTTTACCATATGTATACCCTATTACTCCAAGGAAAACGATACCCAGAAGGCCCGCAAACAGTTGCGCCCTGTAATGGTATTCCAGTCCGATCTTCTTCAATAATTTCCGACCTGATATGAAGGCGTGAACATTCACAGGAGAGCTCATGCTCAGAACTGGGGGTCTCTTGCATGCGCGAAGCGACTTTTTCCGTACTGTCCCTTCTTCCTCGCAGTCTTCCGTCGCGTAATGAAACCGGCGACTTAGCAAATTGTCGTAACATTTGAGCGAGGATGCCCGCCTCGTATACTCGTTAACGCACAGTAGGAGCCAAAAGTACATCACCCACGAGTAAAAGAGTATCAGTAAGGTTGCCATGATGGTCACTGCAAGTGTCGCCCCCTGCCACAGTGGCGAAGGACCTGAACTCGCTAAAATTTGGCCTAAAACAGAGCCATTATTACCACCCAGATTCTCATATTTTTCGCAGTTCCATTGCCTTAGCGCCCCCGTAATGTTCGCAAAACTGTCTTTCTTTCTAAGGTCTGCCAGAGCATTTTCAAGGAGAGCTTTGGCAACAGCAGGGTCAAATCCGACGCTCCAGTCCTTTTTTGCCAGCACGATAATCCAAGGTGTCAATGTTTGGAGGATTGCCGCTGCGACTGGGAAATAGTAAATAAACTTCATGTTCAAAGGGGCCAAATCGTATGCCAGCGCTTGCAACACCATTTCACGACCTTCAATGCACAGTTCGCAATTGACGTGTTTACTGGTACCCACAGTTTGTGGCAACACGACCAACGCGAAGTGCGTTCGAAACTTCACGAAATCGTCTCGATCATGGCGCTCCTCTTTCTTTCTCATGTTGATATAAATGTCTTCTAACTTTCTAGTCACTGCATGTGGAGTATTTTCTAAGCTAACCTCCCGCAACGGATACAGCACGGGTTTGGTCCAGTTTTTGCTCTTCGAGGCGTGGCTCTTGAAGATATGGTTCGCGCGCATCGAAAACGTCTCAAGCAACACGTGAAATCGAAATGTGAAGCCTGCATCTTTCGCGAATTGCTTGGTCTCTTCCATAGGAGCATCGATACCTTCCCTTAAGATCGCAAGCTGTAGATTTTCGCGCAAGTAGTCGTGGTGTTCTGGTAAGCAGAAGGCGCTTAGGTGCCAACGATGCCACAATTTCAACACTTTTTCGAACGGTCTTGATAAGACGGCATTAAATTCGTGGTCCGCAGTTAAGCCGTATTTGACCGAAATAAATGTATCTCGCACAATATGGTAACCTATAGCAACGAGCACATTTACCCTGACTATCGAAGCACACGGCAGCTCGGACACACCATCCGGGACTAACACCAATATCAGGAGCATCAACATAACTAGCGTTGCCATGTTGTGGAAGAAGAACTGAGACAAGAATGCCAAACAACCATACCCAGGCTTCATGCGGCATAGGTTGCATCGTCTGCCGTTCTCTCTAGGAGGGCAACATGGGGTCATGTTCGTCGCGTACGCCAAACGATTACCGTCATACCACCACATGAATGGTAAGCTGAATGGAAAAAAAAAGTGGTACGAAAACATTCTAAAGCATCGAAAGCAGTTGCACTTTAGCTGAACAAACTCTCGGCCATGCTCCCTCAGGACATAGTCTTCGTCAGATTCGTCAGAGGAAGGCTTTTCTGTCACGCAGTGTTTGTGTTGATGCTCTAACCGCAGCTCTCGCAAACCATCAAAAATGGTGTTCTCAGTCGTGGCCACGCGTTCGTCTGATCGGGGATATTGCTGTGAAAGTTTATTCGAGTCGATTATTAAATCGGGCGGAGCGGAGTTCTCGTTCAAGGCCTCGCGTTCGGCTGCGCGTTGTACGCTCCGGCGTACAGCTTTGTGGGCTTCCATTGTAAATTGCATGATGATATTCACGAGCAAGGCAGAGACCCCTACACCTGGGCGCTCTCAGGTATTATGTAAGAGGAGGCGAATGAAGGCGAAACGAGACAGCTCGAGTTCTCTCCATTGTGACCAGCGAGCCAACAGACTGTATCCACGAGAACGGAGAACAGTGTTCTTAATTCCGTCTAATCTGAAATGATTTGATTTTTGTTTGTTGTATGTTGTATGTATGTTCGTCGTTTCGAGACTAGAATGACGCACAAATAGATTCTGTGGTCTTTCATTGAGTTGTAGTTCTATAGTAGTGGTAGCTATGACTATGTTGATGATATAATAAATAAAGACAAGACGTTCGGTTTGGAATAGGTTTAGTTCTCTCTCGTGTGTCCAAGACAACTTCACACACATACCCTGATTCTCTTCTTCGATGTTTAAAAAAGTATGCATCACATTTTTTGTGTGCGTGCTATAAAATTATGTGCGTGTGCGCATCCCTTTTTTTTGTATACATTAGTTGTGCGCGTGTGTGGGCACACACCATCAAATGTAAATGGTTTGTTCAAGACATTTATGACACAACAGTACCTCGAGTGCGACATGCTTCATCGAATTGTCGTGGGAGAGGACATGATGGCAGCCATGCGCTCAGGTGAAGTTGCGGATGACTTCTTCATTTCATCCAATCGCCGCTTTACCAATTTATAATTTACATAAAATTCACACGATTCTTTCTCCACTCGTTTTATTCTATCTTTCAACACATTCATGGTCAGGCGTGCCTCCTCTTCCAACTCCTTTATGCGACTGTTTGCGACAGCAATCATTTTCTTGGTCTCCTCCGACAACTGCTGGGGAGATTGGGCCAGCTCCAACAATTTTCTCTCCAGCAACCCCGACGCCAAGCTTTTTGCTCGCCGCGCTTCTCCATGTCGCCGCATTGCATCCTCTCTGGATTCGGTCAGGGCGGTCTTTAGTCTAGCTACAAAGGCCACCAATTCTTCCCGCGGCGCAGTTTCAGTGTCTATGTCAGCCAATATCAACATGGTATCTGCCGGTTTCTCTTGGCGTGGAGAAACGGCCGACTGCAAGATAGCTAAATTCTTGTTCCGTGCCACATCCTGAAGTAGCTGCTCGTTCTCCTTCTTCAATGTTGCGATCTCCGCGGCCATGACCTGGTTCTTGCTATGTGAAGCTTGGAGCGACACAAAGGCCATATCTAGATTGTCTTGTAGTTCCTTCTTTTCCTCGGCCCACGATACCCGGCTAGCCTTGCGTTTCTCTAGTTCCGTTTCATCATGCAATCGCTGCGACCGGATGGTCTGTAATGTTTTTAGATCTTCTTTGCGCCTTTTTCGCATGGCTTCCATTCCCTGCATCGCGCGCGCTAGTTCTTTATCAATATCTTCTGCCGTCAAGGAAGCGACATTTAGTTTCGACTGTTTCTGTTCTTTCTTGATTTGTTTTTTCAATTTCCTATATGGGTCTTGACCACCTACTAACTGTTGCAACTCTTTGATTTCTTGTTGGGCTTTCTTTTCGTCGGCACCCGTGAGGGTATTGATGAGGACAGATGCTGTAGTGGAACTCTTTTCACGCGGGGATCTTTCCAACCGGTCAACCTTCTTCCCTAATGTTTTCAAAATATTAGCATACGGGTCGTCTTTTACGATCACGGGTGCTCTATACACTTGCCCGGCGGCCTCGTCCTCGTCCGTAGCCAGGGTCGGAATATAGTTCGGCGGTGCCACCAGAATCTTTTGCCTCGGTGGCTCTGCAAAGGCTTGCTGCCGTGGTAAGTTCGATGCCTTGATCATGCGCAGTGCCGCCACTGGTCCTGTTTGGGCCACCTTGGTCTCCACTTCCGGTTTGCGCTCCCCCAAGCAGAAACCCGCGGACAGGGCCTCTGCCCCTGGGGGGCTGGGGGCGTCCGATGTCTCCTGGATCATGCGGCGGCGGTTCACCTCGCCTTGTCGTTTCATCATGGAATATGGCGATAACTGAGGCAAAGGTCGTGCGCCGGGTGGCACAACCAGCACCGGCTGCTTTCTTTCGGTGTTGCTAGCACTCGCCGCACGTTGTTGCTCTTGGCGCTTTAACATGGAGTAGGGTGATAGTTGCTCCGCGCCGGCGGTCGTAGACGCCGTGCTTTTCTCCAGGGTTTCCCAAAAATCTCCATCACCCTGGTTTTCTTTGATAGTGCGATTATTGTTACGAAACGCGGCACGCTTCGCCCGTCCCCCACTACCCCCGGCGTTTCTTTTCTCCGAAGAAGACAGCGCCGACCGTGCTGAATTCGACCCTTGTTTCTTTTTCCCCGCGGGCCGCGTCAGCTTCAAGCCACCAAAGAAAGACATGGGCAGCCGATCAACAAGCACAGGACACCGACAATGGTACGGAGCATGAGCGAGGCGGGAAGAGCTTCAGAATCTGCGTTCATGTCGGTCATCTCCCGGTTCAGTCCACTCCTTGTCGTCCGTCAAGTCTGCTCATGGACACGAATTCAAGTTCAGATAATTTATTTCAAATAATTATTGAATAATCGTATCGCTCGCATACATTGCAGACAACGCTATTACTTTTGCATATACTGTGTGCTGTAAATAATGTAATATTATCAAATCAAATAAAACATAGTGATGACGAGGTTCCTTATTAATTATTATTAGAAAACCGTTCTCTCAGTTGCGTATGTGCACGCAATATAATATTTGCGCTCGTGATATCTCTTGCACATTTAGAAATGAGCGAAACGACATCAAAACAGCAGCGAAAGACAAGGATATCATTCTTATGTACACGGATATGAACGAACCCTCGTCAGTGGCTATCGTGCGCTTGCCGTGGGCGCTGGCGATATTGTTTCGCCCACACAAGCTGCCGCCGAGCCAATTCAAGGGCTTGTAACGTCGTAGGCGGGGCCCGGTGAGTTACCTTTGATGGCATCAGGCGGTGGCACGTGTTTGGCTGAAAACTATTCATGCGTGCAGCACGATGGTCAGTATGAGCACGGAGGCTCGGGTGCAGTGATCCTGCAGATGACTCGGCGGGCAACGATAACCCCTGATACATTTCAGCACGCTGGCTGTCAGAGGGAAAGTGACCACCGAAGGCTGGTGCAACCCTTCTCCCAGAGGACCCTAAACTAAGTTTTTCTGTCATCTCTCCGACAGAATAATCGCTGCAGTGGTTGCTTCCTCGCGTATTCATCCATCCACTTTCGTTTCTTTCTGGTTTAGCAGTGCGAATGTTGTAGAGCTGGTCATATTGCTGCCTGTTCGCCTGCATCGCCAAGCCCAGTTGCTCCATGCCGACGTGGCTATGCCGCTGTTGCAAATGCCGCTCCTGTTGCAGCGGGTGGTAGAAGCCTTGGGCCGCCTGTGCGTGAAGAGTATTTGGCATCTGTGCTTTTTGAATAGCTTGCAGTGCGCTCGGTAGACTTTGTTCTTTGCGCATTTGATCAAAATACACTTTTTTTTGGTGCTCCAAATACACTTGTTTTTGGTACTCCAAATACTCCGTGAGGCCAGGCCCAAAACGTTTTTCGTTGGAAACAAAGCATCCATCTTGCTTGATGCCGTACTGACGAGGGTAATGGTACTGTTCCTCGACAAAACTTTGCGAGGTTGGACGAGGAGAGTAAGATGGGGAAATGAGCGAGGGGCCTTTGGTCGTCCTTTGTTTTTTCGACATTGAGCCAGAAGAATGGCTCGAGCTAAGTGAAGAAGACGTGTCCCCCCGGCAATCGGTTTTCTCGACTACACTGAGTCTTGGCTTGGGACGATCATTCCTGGTTCTCTCATTGACCAGACTAGCCATGGTTGTGTTGCTGCTATTCTTACCATAGTGAGAGGATGAAACATTTGAACGCCCGGCCGGACGTCGTCTTTGCAAATGGACTTTTTCCAATTCGGCAATCCGCTTAGTTAACACGCAGCGTTCCTCTAAGTACATGTGCCGAATGGTCATGTTTTTGTCGATTTCGCATTGTATCCCGATCGTCACACCCTCTTTTTTGTCGACCACGCGGCCGGACAGTTTTTCTGCATTAAGTGCACCAGGACTAGGAGGTGATTGGGACTTCGAGGCCGTCGAAGGCGCAGTCTTAGGAGAACGTGGTATCATCTTCCGATTGCATACCACGGCCACAGTTCTATCAGTACTACGTTCTACAGCACTTCGGGTACCTTCGGAAGCGATATTCCCGTCGCTGTCCTTGTCTTCGGGCGGTTTTGAGTGAGAAGAGGCAGCTACACCATTCCTGACAATTGTGGGAACATCCCTGCTATGCGTAACGGGCTCGACTCCTTTACCGAGCGACTGGTCGGTCGTGATCAGGCGTGGCGCCGAACCGTCACTTCGAGGGGCGCCCTTCGGTTTGAACGCTGGCGTTGTCTCTATGGTCGGGGAGGCCGCCCCCGTCTTGCACTCTCCTACATTGCTGCGCTTTCCACCAGAATGGAATTTCTTACCATGAACGTCAGGCTCCATGCATACTTTTGACGAAATATTGAGGGGAGTTTTCGGCACCTCTTCCGCCACGAACCCGGTGCTATCGGTCCGCTTGCGCTTCACAGGTCCAACATAATTCCGGTGTTCAGTATCCTCGAACCCCAGGCAACCCACGTCTCCTAAACTGCCGATGCTACCCACACTCTCAAACCCGTTCGCATGCAAATTCGATATGCTGCCCATACTATCGCTTCTGCTCCGCTCAACTGCTGAATGAAACATGTTCATCAGCATTTCTGTTTCCTCCACGTTAATGACCGAGTTCGGTGAGTAAAACTCTCCCCCCGCAGTGCTCCCAGTCACGTCCAACGGGTCCCACAAGGAGTGCATACTATTTTCACCTTCCATCATGTCCGACGTGCAGACGGTGGGTATGCCTTACGAGGCGTGCGAATCTCTCCGTGATGACGCGATGTTCACTTCTCAGGAAGCAGGCACACAACCACAGGTCTAACGTGGTCGATCCAAAGTATGAATGGCCACAGATCATTCTTCGTTGGTAGAAACAAATCTAACTTCCACTAGATCATTAGACAGTTAGACACTATTGGACTGATCAATGAATCATGATAACAGATATGATGATGATTCATTCTTCTATCGAGAGAGAGAGGGGGGATGGTGGTAGGTGGTAGGTAGGTGGTAGGTACTACTATACTCTTTTACTCTCTTCACCACAATCCATCAGTGGGAGACGAACTACACACACGTATTATGGATATTACGTTAATTAACTAACCTCATTCTGTCCTGAAAAATTCGCCTTGAAACGCACACGCAGCACACAGCATTGGCCAGGCGTGGCGTGGCGTGGCGTGGCGTGGCGTGACGCGTGATTGAAAAAAACGTTGTTCATCATATGATCATGGTATGGTGTGATGCGTCCTTCATTTATTGTTCTGGGAGTTGAGTCTCTCTAGGCTATTCATACTATTACTTCACAGAATACCTATCAGTTTGTGTTCGAGAAAAAGATACATAAATTACCCTATTCTTAACCCTGATACGATTGCATGGTCAACTTCCAAACTGGAAAAATACAAGGCCTTGGAGCAAGAGGAGGACAAAACACAACAAAACTGGAGCAGTATATGATACCAGATAGTTTGCTTGCCAACCGGCAGGAGCAGTATCGATATACACAGTACCATCTGTTAATTTGGATGCCCACTTTGTGTCTGAATCACGAGCCTCGCCCCAGAGTGTGATGGACCCAGCAGCAAACAATTTCTTCCGAGCAGCTTCACTCATTTGTCTGGCCAAAATCGCTTGCAAGGGGAAGGTAATCGGAGGGCATCGTTCTGACATTGGATAGGCTTTGGCGATATCTCTCAATGCCTCTTCGACGTGATACATCCGATAGCCACCACACCCGAGCAATATGAGCGCACTTTTTCCTGTGTTCCATCCCACCGACAGCACAGCATTGGTCGGACCATACTGTTTGCATGTATCGAAAAATTCGCTTGGTATAAACCTGACCTTTGTTTTGTGACCAGGTCCATTCCAGATATCAGCATTGATCACTACTGGCGCATGAAACGCGAGCGTCTTTAGAAACTTCAAACAGGGTATAACAGCTTCTGGGTCTTTGAAATCTAATTTGACCCCTTTCTTCGACCCGCCCAAATCTCTGGCGTTGTGATTTCCGACACAAATGATAAACTCTTCGAAGGACAGATTGGAAGAGGTCTTGGGTGGGTGTGCCATAATAGGGCACGTCTCTGGCTCAGTCATGGTTGTTCCCATCAAAATATCCGCCTCGATCATGTGCACGTTGCTCGTCAATGCTTCCGCAAGTGCTTCGGCGGAATTGGTCGCATGGCTCCACCGTATTTCAGTTGCTCTTGAGACAGAAAAGTACTCCAATATTCCATCGTCGAGTGGGGCACGCCGCGACGGTTCGGTTTCGGCGTTATGAGCAAAATGACGACGACGGGCCATTGTGCCTATAATTGTTGTGGCGACATGTTCTGGAAATGGCGAGAGGGTCGGTCTTCGCTCACTATCACACCCATGGGTGCATATCTTCTGCATGGTGTCTGTCAGTGGACAAAAGAAAACGCAAGTGCGTGATGATCGTTGACATGACCTGTACTCCTGTACACATAGACGACTATGTAGGGTTGGTCTGTAGCAGCGTCACTCTTCTAGGCTACTGTATGAACCTATCTGTTGTGTAAGTGATCATGTCGGCATCAACAAGTACGCCAGTGGGTACTCTAGTCATGACGGGACCTATGGTATGACTACATGACTACTGTACAGTACTGACAGACCAGGAGAGTCCATCGTCCACATTCTAGTCATGGCGGGACCTATGGTATGACTACATGACTACTGTACAGTACTGACAGACCAGGAGAGTCCATCGTCCACACGGCATCCGGCAGTTAGTTTGAAATGATTAGTAAACGCATTTGTTCAATTCACCAACGCAACACCATCTGTGGACCGTGGAGAGACCCTACCTATGTTTTGCATGAGTGGTGGGTATCGCCCCCGCATGCGCGGACGCGAGGGGCGCAGCGGCGAGATCGAAGGGGTAATACTCTGTGAGACAACCTTCTGCAGTATGATTGTTGGGGACACCGCAGGAACGACGCGACAACGCCACGCGAGTGGTGCGGATGACTTGTCGGGTGGACCAGCCGAGGGCGGCGAGAACGAGGATTCTGAGCGGGAGATACTGTTGGCCCGGTATTTGAAACGGCGAGCGAGTGATGTGACGGAATTCGTGGCGTCGGCGGATACTTATACGATCATAGACAAGCTGCGTCCGTACTTTAACGTGAATACAAAAGACGTCTTTCGAAAGATATTGTATTCTGTTCTTCCGAGTATCTCCTCCTCTCGTCGAGAGACTGACGCACCGCAACCTCGCTACGCACAAGAACCAGATTTATATGGGCCACTAATGTTGTCGTTAACCATGGCTGCAATCATGGCCACAAGTGTGGAAAGCTCTCCCGACTCATCTGTAGCAAAGAGTCGGCATTGGGTGGAACAAACGATTCTCACCACAAGCATATTCCTCGGGCTGGCATGCTGGGTGGGCTTTAGCATTTTCTTGAAAATAGGCTTCGCTTGCACCTTGAAAAACGGGTCCTTTTCATGGCTCACGCTCGCTTCTGCGAGTGGGTATGGCCTTTTTGCTCACTGTATTGCCTTGGGTTGTCATGCTAGTATGTTCAGTTTTCTATTTTACCCCGTGTGGATACTCGTTGCAATCCCCTCCTCTATTTCTTTGTACCAGCAACTGGCCTTCCATGTGTCCAAAAGAAGACGAAATATCACGCGCGACATTCAAACCGTAGATGTTTTTCTGATACTCGCTGCACTGACGCACTTCTTTATTTCCTATATTCTTCGAAACAAGGTCTTGGAAATTAGCAGCATCTTACTGAATGTAGTCAATGGTGAAGATAGCAATACGCGCCAGGTGAATTTGGGCAATGGGCTAGTGATGGAACAGAATGCGGGCGGAGACATCCACATCCACCCTCCTCCGATGCCATAATTCGAGTTAGCACTATTGGAAAAAACGTGCGAAGAAGAGACACCTTTTGTGCGAGGTTAGCACTTATAAACAAAGTAAACATTGATTTAAATGTGTGTATATATATACGACGTATTAAATAATACACATGGATGAGAGGTCAGCCGATGGTCGGAATTCAGTTGCAAGAACACTTTTCTGAGGAAGGATAATATTTTGGGTGCTGGGTGCTCAAAAGTTAATTTCTGTCACAAATGACAAACATTTCCCATATCATAATTTAATTAATTAAATATTAGTTTTTTTTAAAAACTTAACGATAAATAATAATAATTTTTAATAAAAATATCAGCAGTTTGATTCTCAGCCTGAGCATTCCAATGAGGTGGTGACGATCTCCTATGATAGTGTAATTACAACAGTTACGGTTCCTCGCGATCGTACCCATACCTCATGCTTATCTTCTCAAAAATGACTTCGATCGGCCAATCCTGACTGGACCGTTACACGAAAGACTACTCGTGTCAGCATCTTGTACCCATTTGACCTGCGTGTTCGTCGGCGCATAAATCTTGCCGTCCAAACCATGTTTGGTATTGTCTAGCACGTTCAAACCAGGCACAGCGCCTGGACCGAAATTATAATATAACATCAACGCTTCATCCTTACACTGGCGCAACTCCTTTTTCATGTCCGATGCATCGCATGCGTGAGTATTCAATTCTTCCTTGGTCAACTCCCGGGTCCAGACGGCAACGTCGTCAATGACAACGTTGGCTGCCGCTCCTGTTCGCATAGAACCCACCATAAAATCCCCTTTCACGGTCCCGTAACTAATAGTGGAGGGGACAAAGCTTTTGAAGTTCGCAAGTTTGCCGTTCACGTAGATCCGTGCCTGCTTTTCGGTAAAACTCGCTGCTACGTGGTACCAGTGGTTCAGTTTAATTTTCACGCCTGCTTCTTTATCATCCGTTGCTCCTGGGTTAGTGGATTTCACGGATTCCATACCGGCTTGGCCCTCGCGTCGGTACTCGAATACAAACCCGTCTTGGTCGGCCCCTAATGCCCATCCATTGGCCGTGGGTCCTTTGGCCCCGCCAGTCGAGGCAATCAATCCCACCATCTTCTGACCTTCGGGCGCAAAAGATTTCAACCGAATCCATGCCTCAACCGTTACGGTCTTTTTTCCGGCAGCGCCTATTCTGGTGTACGCTTTGTGCCCGGCACTTACGTACGGACCATTCTTCATGGAGAGGGCAAAGCTCATGTTGCGGACACCCGCCGTCGCTTTCGCGTTCAAAGCAGCAAGCTGTTTCTCGAGACTAAATTTAACCTTATCCAATTCAGCTTTCAATTTGGTCGATTCCGCCTCCTCTTCTGCGCGCCGCTTGCGTGCAGCAGGGCAAGATTTGGTCGTCTTCATATCTGCTTCTTCCGTCTTCTCGTCAAACTGCTTGATGACACGCTCAATTTCCGCCTTCATAGTTGACACAGCGAGTCCTGCTTTAACCTTTTCTTGGCTTGCAGTCTTTTTATTTGCTTCGGCAGCGTCCTTCGTGACAGTTAAAGAGGCCAGGCTCGTTTTTGCTGATTGCAACTTGACGCTGGCAGCTTTATATTGCGGGTCAGTAGGTACATTAGGTGCAGCGGCCAATTCTTTCTTTGCATCTTCGACTTGTTCTGTCGCAACATTCACTTTCTCGGTTTGTACCTTTAGTTCATCGGTTAACGTGGCGAAGTTTTCTTGAGACTTGGCAATAGTTTTTTCGGCAGTTATCAATGATGCTTGCAATTGGGCTTTCCGCTTGGAAAGTTGGAGGGCAGTCAAGGATGCTTGCTTCGCAGAATCACATACTACCTTCTCGTCCGCCAACGCAGTTTGGAACTTGGAAACTTGAACGGCCCACTTATCTTCGTGTTCCTTAACCCGGGCTTCCATAGCTTTCTTCGAGGCTTCCAGAGCAGCCTTTTCCGTGGGACTCAGCTCGCCCTTCATGCCAGCCTTCTGGGCATCAGCACGCGACTCCATGTCAGCATCTTCGGTTTCTTCGTCATCAGCTTGGACAGTAATACCTTTCTCGGCCGGTTCCTTCAACTGCTTCACCACTTCCGCGGCGGGCAGGACACCATTCGCGCTTACGGGGGCGGGGCTTCCGGGTACACCTGGGGCGTCTGGTGCGCCTTGAATTTGCAAGGCTCCTGGTTGTGCCCCGGCCACAGTTCCACTCGCAAGGTTGCCTCCACTAGTGCCAGTAGAAGCAGTGGGTGCATCCGTTGGTGTACCGGCGGCTCCAGTCATACCAGGGGCTCCAGTCATGCCAGGGGCTCCAGCAACGCCAGTGGCACCGCCGGTCATGGAATCTGCTCCTGGGAGGCTCTTCGATGCTTTCATGGCTTCCTCCGCCATGCGCTTGGTTTTTGCAAGCTCGCGTGCAGTTAACTCTTTTACGTCCCGCTCCAACGAAACCTTCATCTCTTCCTTGTCGATATTTTTCCCGGGTGCCCCAGATGGACCTTTCGGACCGGCGGGGCCGGCAGGACCACGTAAATTTTTCGCCTTTTCAATTCCTGCTTTCAGCCCTTCCATGTACCCCTTCTCGCGCTCGTGCTTCTTCTGTGCCAACTTCAAACCTTCCGCGTATCCAGCTTCATACGTACGCGCTCTGCCCTTTTCGGCAGCACGAAGTTCGTTCACGTTCGCTTTCAAAGTTTCCTTCAAGTTCAAATAATCACTCCGAAGACCACGGATTTCTTGAGCGATGACGCGGGTGTCAGCTCCGCTGGCAGCGATTTTCTTCATGTCGTCCTCTTTGACTTCCAGTTCATTTTCTTTCCTCGACATGTCCATCCGTGTGCTCAGTGCGATGCGCAGGGCCATTTGCTGCGCCATTGAGGATTCGGTCTCAACAACCTGACGCACGGGGCAGGCATTACGGCTGCGGCCATCCTTGTGCGCCCATTGCGGCATGTATTCAGATGGGCAGGCTTCGAGATCAGCCGGGCCCATTTCTGTGCCTTCCGTGCACGAGAGACGGGCACCGCACCATCCACACCCAGCGTCTATGCACTGACGGCAGTCTGAGTACACTTCACACTTCGCATTGTCCAGTTTGCGGTATTGCCAGCCAGGAAGCGGGCCATCCCAAAAGTACGGGCCGCTTTTGGAGCCAGTGCGGCAACCTACCGAAGGGATCCAGCCGCAAGCGACGTTCGCAACACATTCGTGTGGTGCCAAATAAAGACCGCACGCAACGGAAACAATCGGGGACTGCTCGACAAGCGGCTCGGCGACGATGGCGGCTTCCATTTCGTCGGCCCGCTCGGCGACTTTAGCTTTCCCAAGAGCGCCTTTCATGGTCTCGGCGTAAGTCCGGGCTTCGGCGGCATTCCGTTCGGTCTCGACTTGCTTGAGTTCAGTATCGGAAAT
>Ga0099797_100820_pt1 | contig 18331 bp, 7 predicted proteins | sample Uncmet_Sort48C_1_FD_89871 | JGI IMG/M metagenome (GOLD analysis project Ga0099797, IMG submission 89871) | Marine eukaryotic communities from CALCOFI LINE 67, Pacific Ocean - C012_Sort48C_1 | ecosystem: Environmental > Aquatic > Marine > Oceanic | place: Pacific Ocean: Monterey Bay | collected...
TTATATTTCTTTATGATTATGGAGTCTTCAGTAGGAACATTTAAATCTACGACATCCACATCATTTTCCCCAAATGTTTGTGTTATTTCAAGGTTTGGATTTGTAAATTTTATCAATGGATTTATAATATACAATGGATTCTTGTTCATATTACTTCCACATGTATTATCACTTTTATAAAATGCTACAATGCCCGTCCCACTCCACTCTTCTACTTTACAAATAACATATGTATTCCCAGTACTTATTCCGCCGCCACCATTTGATAATGTATCAACTTCAGTGCGAAGTATGCCATCACTCCGAAGCTCAGACTTCCCATTTACATGACTTATATTCAATGATTTCTGTAAATCTAATTGATTAAATGAAAACCGATGAAAACGGCTACCAGGTTCACAAAAGTGACGCGCGACTCCAGCAGCACTGTTAACAGGTGTGCGTGGATTTGTACGTTCTCGATAATATCTTCTTAATAAAGTTGGTGGAATCATATTCATTTGCTTATTTATATAATGCAATACAGTGGATTGTGTAATTGCTTCTCCATGCGATTTGATGAAATCATTGATGGAGTCTTGGCTAGGACCGTAAGTAGCTTGCATTAAAAAACGTGAAATTGTTTCGTTATAGGTGCGAATTTCGTTGGCGGATAGTTCGTAGGCATCTATGCGGTATGAAACGCCATCGTTCTTAATTTGAACCTTGCATACTTTTGTATTTAAATTGCATTCGCTGGGATCATGGGGATATGGGTATATACCTTCCCAAATATTCCCGTCGTAAGATCTTGCAACTGGAACGGTAGAACAATCGTGAGCAAATATTTTTTTCATTGTTAAAATCATATTTACAGTACTTTTCGGTAATATAAATGAACCGGAAGAAACATTTTTTGGATAATTAGCTGGTTGCTTTTGTAGTAATGATGAATTGACGCATTCACTCCAATGAAAATTTGGATTTGCTGGCAATGTCGTTGTTGTGGCAGAAACAGCATTATAAACTTCACTTATAGGATTAGTACACGATAAAGAAATGTCGCCATTGTTAATATTTGGCACAGCTTGAATAATTGCTTCCAAGATTTTACTTTTTACAACATTTGACTTCATTATTGTCATTATTCTTTTCACTGCGGCATCATTTAATGTCTTTATTTTGTACAATATCGCAACTTTGGTCTTTAACAATTCTCTTCGCCTTTGATATTGCCGTGTTCTTCTTCTATTAAATACATTAACAGACTCAATAATTACATCATCATACGCAACGTTTAATGATTTACCGATACCTATTTTGATGTCATGCAAATTATCATTCACCTGCTGCAACGTTATGCCGGTAATTTGTAACTCTTGGCCAACTAAACGTGTTGGATTTAAGACTGCAGATGGTGGGCTCGCTATTGTTGTTGTGCCGGAGGTTGCTGGTGACAAAGTTGTTGTTACCACAGATGGCGGACTCGCTGTCACATTATTCCCTTCAATTCTGACATTCTTCTCATCATCATTTTTTCCAAGCAATAACGCAAAAAAGATGACTCCACAAATTAAGAATACAATACAGCATATCCCGAACATTTTGCTATAAATGTTGCCCTTCTGAGTCTTGCGTGTTATATTATCATTTTGGCTTTTCTTAGCCTTTTGCTTATTTGTAGTGGCACTCAAATCAGTCCAAGAGTTGGCACTTTGTCTTGTAAATTTCACAGGATTGGCCTTTTCCATTTCAAATGTATGCGTCGGCGTTCTTGGAGAGTTTATATTATGTTCAACAAAGGTAAACCCTTTTGGCATTTCCCACTGTGTCTCATTTGTTCTTGAGTTATAATAATATAGTTTGTTGCTAGTAGAGTCCAAGTATTCATGCCAAAACCCTCCTTTATTAGAAGTGCGCCGTGCATTTTTTGGATGATGGTTTGGAAGTCCATCATCACTCCCTGAAATTATGCCAACTGCAACACGGTTAGTTTTCATGATTTGTACTTGTTTAAAAAAATTGCGTGTGGGTGTGTATAAATTGAGTGCGTTTAGATGTATGATTTACAATTGTTTAGCGGTTCCATATTTCTTACTTCTTCGATACAACAATAACATCTAATTAATAAATGTATTAATAATAAAAATAATAATAATACATAATAATAAATAATAATAATAAATAATATAATAAATTATTGAAATTTATTTATTTATTGGAAGAAGAAATTTATATATTATTTTATTACGTATTATTATTATTTTTTTTTTAATAGAAAAAATATTGAATTTTTTTTTTGTCCAGTTTTGTCCAACCAACACAATAATTGCGCCACACAGAGATGAGCCTAATGTTGGCCATGCTAATGCTCAATGCCCATGCCGTATTAATATGCGCAGAACTAGCAGATTAAGGTGAATATAGAAATTCAAAATAGAAAGTACGTGAAGAGAAGAGAGATTAGGAGTTTAAGTTAGAGTATGGAGTATAAAAGGGGGTACATTATATACTATTTTATTACTACTTTAACTTGGAAAAAAAAATAAAAGACGCGCGTTGGTTGGGTTAAGATTAGGGTTATAAGATAATATAACTATACACAGTGTTAATAATTTTCTAATTCTGCTATCAATGATAAACAGTGTTAACGTAAAAAAAAATAATAATAATAAATTGCAAATCGCAAATCGCAAAAACACATATACTACGTATCTATTATTTTTTACGTTAACACTGTTTATCATTGATAGCAGAATTAGAATATTATTAACACTGTGTATAATTATATTATCTTCTAACCCTGATCCTATCGCAACCAACGCGTGTCTTTTTAGGGGGGGATTTTTCCCTCTCATTTTTTGGCATTGACAAAAGGATAATAATAAAAAAAATTTGTTGTATATTATTATTATTGGCACATTGCACTATTATTATAATTATTATTGTTGCGTTGTGTTGTAGTAAATTGTAAACGGGGTAGCGTATCTTTCATCTTTCGCGCCGCTGCACGAATGAAGTGTAAATATATATCCATACATAAATATATGTATGTACAGATACGTGTGCCTTTGCTTGCTTTGATATTATTAATAAATATACAAAATGCTCCATCAAAATGTTAATATCATCATGTTCTTAATAATAATGGTATTAGTAAAGTTATGCAGTTCCGTTTCATCACCATGCAAGTTTACAAAAAATATTGATATTGGTTTTCGTAACGGCTCGTCAGTCATTGACTATAAGTTAGGAAATTTTACCGAAGATCAATGCTGCGAAATGTGCATGTCCAATGTCCGTTGTGCTGCTGCTGCTCTTTTGGATAAGACACATGGTTCACATGAAGGATGTTGGTTACAGAGTGAGACTCAACTTATACCACACGCAGCAAAGGGTATTACATTATGTGACAGTAAAAGAAAAAATATTCCAGCAGTTGAACACGTAAAATTAACATTATTGGATAAAGATGACCATCCTAATGCAAAATGTATGGATGGATCACAAGCTGGCTTTTACCTTGCAAGTAACTTATCATCAAATTCATGGATAATTGAATTGCAAGGAGGGGGTGAATGTGCAACAAAAAAAAATTGTGACGCACGAAAAGGATCACCATTGTTTTCATCTAATTTTTTCCCCAAAACGGTGGTTCATAGATTTTTAAATGCTCAACAAAATACAATGTTAAACACGTTTAATCGTGTGCTCATACCATATTGCTCACAAGATTTATGGACAGGACAACGCAAAAATAATAGTGAAGAGACATTCGGATATTATTTCAGTGGGCATTTAATTATTGATGCGGTATTAACTGAATTAGAAAATAATGCAAATTTAAAAGATGCAATCGAAATTATTGTTACTGGAGAAAGTGCTGGTGGAATAGGTGTATGGCCAAATGTTGATTGGATAAGCGAACGATATGTAAATGCACGCGTTGTAGCTGCACCGATTGCTGGATTTTATTTCTTCGCTTATCCATACAATGGTCCGGGTCATACTGGAAACCGATTGACTGATTTTAGTAAATCTGCATGGCCATCACATTATACGCTATGGCAAAGTTTTGTCGATGAAACATGTGCAAATGCTTTAAATGAACCAGGTTATTGCATCTTGGCTAATTATTCATTTCCATTCGTGAAAAGCAATGCATTTATTATTGAAGCACAAACGGATCAAGTGGTATTGTTATACCATGATTGGATACCAAACAATCAAGATCCAGATTGGTCAAACGACGTAAAACGATATTTTTCAGAATGGCATGACAATATGACTATCGCACTTGAACCATCCATGAGTAAAGACAGTAAAAATGGTGTTTTTAATCCAGCATGTTTTATCCATACAGGATTTAATTTACAATCACCGTTGATTGAAGGATTAAATTTTGTACAAGCCTTTTCAAAATGGTTTTTTAATGAAGTAGACAAAGTTAAATTGCAAGATACATGCGGTATCTTATGTAATCCAACATGTAAGCATTGAAATGTATATATATATGGTTTAAAAATGACTGTGGTATACGGGGTGATAAAAGACATCGGTGTACCTCCATCGGTGCGTCCTTTATTAGGCTGTACTGACACTCACGGTAAAATCGATTATAGAAACTCCAGCTATTGTGTTCTTTAGGAGAGTAAGAATTATGATGAGTGAAAATAAAAAATCAAAATACGCGCGTATTAAATATATAATAAAAAAGTTTGAATGAAATCGCACAAACGAAGAAGAAACAAACCTCATAATCAGACCCATAAAACATCACGCAAAAATCCAGACTCAAAATTTAGACATTTTATCTTCCGATGAGTCACCTTCATATGATATCATAAGTTAAGCTTATCATACGAATACTATGATAACTCACTTTAGATCATAGGTCTATTTAAAGAAAGTTTCATATTCATATATATATATATACAATGTCATTTATATACATATATATTATTTACAGGGAGTAAAATTTTATTAAATCAATGAGTAAGAATTAAGTATATATATATGATACATAAGTTATACGAGTATTAATTACAGGTTAAAGTTTATGATATCATAACTTATTATGATAAACTTAACTTAAAATTTTATTTAAACTACCCAAAATAATGAGTAAGATTAATAAGATATGTGTTAAAGCGTATAAATAATATATAAATTAATGATGAGTATAAGATAAAACTCGTATATTATATAAATTAATGAGTGTAATATTAAATAAAAATATCACACCCAGTATTTGGTACGAAAATTGCACCGAGTTGTACTCTCGTATAATGTTAAGTTTTGTTGGTATTCTTTCCATCAAAATGCATCTTTATATATTTTTAATTTTTTTTCTTTCTACTAGAGGCCCGTCTCTTAATTTTACGCTTACTGCTACTACTATTACGTTTCTTTGTAACAGACTTGCCGGCATTATTACTACTTCTCCTACGCGAGTTTTTAATAGACATTTTCTTTGATTTCTTATTTTTCTTATTACCAACACTTTTAGCTTCGTTATAGTTGATAAATTGAATTTGTAATATCAACGCAACTGTTAACCATGACACACATACTAAAAATTTTTGCCTAGTACTTGCGAATGAATCTAACCGAGTACCAACTACTACTAATATATTCAATGGTATTCGAAAAATGTTCATTATCGTTGCTTGTAAATCCTCAGGCATAACAGCACTTCTCAAACCGCCACCGCATGCAAAGCTAACGCCAACACATGTTTCAAAAAGCAAAAAGCCCCCATATACTAACCAAAAATCATTTGGATTTATCGCTGGCAATGTTAATGAAATTGATGAAAAAATTAGAACATACATCATAATACGGGCATTTGACATATTAATCTTAGCTGATGACAATAAATTGTAAATGAAACCCCCCAGTGTTATACACGTCATAAATGACGAAAAAACATTACCTAGTGGTGGATTATCCCAAACATTATATATTGAGGGAACCCAGTTGAATACAAATGTATACATTGCACCTTCAAATAAAGCATTAGTAAAACCAATCAACATAATTCTAGGATCGTTCCATATTTTCTCCCACGCAATTGGAAATAAGCCTAGTACAGTTTTATCCCCTTGTGTATCACGATTTTCAGTCCATGTGGTTACAACAATGAAGAAAACAATAGCTGATAGTAACACTGCTAATCGAAACGGACCAATATTCCCATATAGACCAACAGCGTATTCTGCAACAAAACCAGCTGCAATTGCACTTACACCATTACAAACTTGGCAATATCCAAATGTTGTGGATAACCATTTTTCAGGATAACCACGAGTACGATGCTCAGCAACCATCCAACTTTCAAATGATGTAAATAATAAAGACGTTGAAATACCACCCAGTAATCGACCAAGTAGCAACACCCGCATATCCTCCACTTCTTCCATGCAATTAATTGCTATTTCCAGCAGGCAAAATAAAGCAACACCACCTTTTCGCCCATATCGATCAGCCAGGCTGCCTATAAAAGTACCGAATATTCCACTGCAGGCAAAGCCAGTAATAAAAAGCGTTGAAATCGCAACCTTGCCATAACGACTAGGATGATATTCGCTTACATGATCTGGTACATCCTTACTAGCATAACCGTCATACAATGCATACATATGTGTGCCCTGCAGCCAGTCTGCAAACATTGTTAATACATATACCAATAAATATCTTCGCTGAAATCCATAAAACTCACGTTCTACTGCCGATGATATACCCTTCATTTTTTATATTTACGTACCAATTACTACTATCTTTGAATCCCAATATTGTTTTTGTGTACAGCTAGAACATCTATCGATAGAAGACAGGCGCATCGATAATGGCGGTCGTCTGTATGTAGCTGATAATGATATATATTATTATTATTATTATTAATAATAATAATTATTATAAAATAATATTATTATTATTATTTTTTACGTGTTATAATATTAATATTATTTATTTATAATTATTATTATTATTATTAATTTTATTGTTTGTTGAAATATTATTAATAATAATTAGAATAATATATTATTGCATTATTTAATTATATTATTTATTATTATTTATTTAATTATTATTATTAATGTTATTAATGTGTAATGTGTGTGCTATTATTATTATTATTAATTTATTATTAAAAAATTATTATTTTTTAAAATTACTATATGTTAATGTGCCTATTTATATTATTTTTTTTGTTGAGCAGAAGAAGTCCACGTCACCGTCGTATAGTAGTACTACGATACTCCGTCGTATAGGAAACCAAAAGGAAACGTTATAAATAAATTTAATCCTAATTTTTAATAATATTATTTTTGTTACTGTTGCAGCCTTTTTTTATAAACTGGCCATTATTATTATATTATTATTATTATATTATACCTTTATTTATATTATTAGCAGCGCTACAATCGTATTTATTGTCCTTGTATTCTCTTCTTTCTTTGTTGTGTGTTACCTATCCAACAATCCTCTACTTTGTAAAGAAATTGTTGTGTTTGCAAAAACAACAGTAAAATAAGTAAGATAAATAGAATAAAGATGCACTATGCATTCTAAACAAGTGCATATTATAAAAAAACAATAGCTTACTTTAATATCTTATAGTTAGATTATTAGGATGGAGAAAGAAAAGACAGTAGTCACGAGCAAAAAGTCGCGTTTGCAATCGATGCTACACTTAGTCGACAGTGTACATAAATTACTAAAGCACGCAGCAGCACACGGTAGAATTTTAGTTGGTCCAATTGATGAAAGTGGTATCGGAGACGATGTATATCCTGCTTGGGCAAGGCGTAATGTAGCGGTAGAGAAAGTTGCAGAAGACAATAAAGTATATACAATCGAAGCCGAAATCAATAACAACTCGACGACACTAGAGGATGAAGTTGATAACGATAGTCTATCAGACGAATCTAGTATATTAAGTTTTGCCCCACCGCAAGTAAGTAGATACGACCAGCTCGAAATAGAATGTAAAAAATTGTTGAATCATAATGCTAAAATAACAGAAGCAGAGTTGATATTATATCCACCACCACCAACTACTGTAACTACAGTAGAAGGTGATGACGACGAGGAGGAAGAAGTTTTCGAGCCCTTGTTGCCTCTTGTTTCAAGGAACGAGATATTAGTAACTATAGTACAGCAATCAAATACTATAGTCCCGTTTTATCATTCAAAGTGTGGAATTTCAGATAAACGAAGAAGTAGATCGATGGCATGGGGGGAGCAAATACACGAAATGGGAATGGTAGGTCATCCTGGCGGACCATTAAATAAGCCAGAAAGATTCAGTATGTTTGATGGGACTTTTGTAAACCCATTGGATCAAACAATAGCTCCATACATAACGTTATTACCGGAGTTGACGTATGATCCATACGAGGCAGAAATGGAACGCAGAAAGATATACCAAGAAAAGCAAAGAATACTAAAACTGATACACGAAGAAGAAGAAAGAGAAAGGTTAGCGGAGATGAAGGAGTTTTTAAGGAAAAGAAGGGCTGCAAAGGAAACTTTGTCCTTAATTTGGAAAAAACCTTCTTGGATTAAAGACTTTCGAGGCGATGCAAATAATGGAAATGGATATGACAAAGAATTCAATATTTTAACACGAAAGAAACACGCATCAGATTATGTGTTGACGCAGTCTCCCTTTCATGCGATAGGACCTAAAAAAATGAAAAAAATCGTAGAGAAATGCAATGCACTTGATATTAATAAGCCGCGAAAATTCATTAAGAAAATGTATGCAAAATACTTTATACAAGATGATAGAATTGGACCACCTAATACAATCCCTAAATACACCGCACCAGGTGCTGTAGAGATGGATTTATTTATAAGAGACTTAGGGTTAGACAAAGATTTCACATTCGCATATAAATTATTTGGTGTACACGTGGATCATCGTGGCGGAATTTTGCCTTTTGATACATTTATGAATAATATAATTACCTTCTCGTTGCTATCGCCAATTCAATTAGTGGCATACGTATTCTACATATTGCCAAATTTAGAGGAACCATCAGAAGGTTACTTATTACGCAATATGCATTTAGTTATTAATATGTTACACGGCACTAAAAAATACCCGGTTGTATTTCCAAAAAATGGTGATGATGATGTATCAGACCTAGATGATGAAGATAATATGTTTCTTGATGAAAGCATTTTGTTTTCAAAAGTACGCGAAAATAATGATAAAATGGATTTAGCGGTAGATATTTTAAACAAATTACCAGCAAATGCAACACATGTTGAGCTCTTTGAAGCTCTTTTTGATTATCCAATTTTACTATGGCCCGCATTTGCTTTTCAAGACAAAGTTCGTAGAAAATTGCGCGGCGAACTTTACTGGAAAACAAAAAATATTGACGATGATAATTTAAAATTATTACAAAAGCAAGTATACGAAGAAAATATCAAAAAAAGAAAATTAGACAAAAAAGAATATCTTTTACGAGAAAAAAAAAGAAAGAAGATGCTAAAGAACAAAAAAAATAAGGCAGAAAGAAAATTAGAAAGCCAAATAGTTGTGAAACAAAAAGTAGAAGAAAAAATTACAGAAGAAATAGACAAAAGTAACACAAAAGTTATTGAAGAGAAGAAAATGGAAACAATTCAGGTAAAAGAAACTGAAGAGCAAGAAACTATTTACGAAGAAGTTGAAAACGTTCATCCAAAACTCTTGGCATTATCAAAATATATTTATTTTGCGAAACATCAAGAAATGTCGGAGAAACATAGTTGGGGATTGACTGCACGTACCTTACTGGTTAATGGAGCTAGTAGAAGACACGTTGGGGCATTAATTTCGAGAGGGTTACTATCTACCATATTTGGAAGATCCAGGACCAAGGAAGGAAAAATACTTTTAATTCAGATATGGTGGAAACTATTATATAAAAAGCGGAAGTTAAAGTCAAAGGTTGACAATATTCATATGTTGATAAAAAATCACAAAGTTTCGATAAAAGAGAAAGAAATTCAATTATCTAGCGGGACGAAGTCTAAAAGCAAACTAGAAAAAGAAATAGTGAATCTGAGGAAAAACATAAAAAAGTTTGAAACAGACGTAAAAAATATTCTAGAATCAGATTCATTTACTAAAACTATGAAGGAGCAAATCCAAGAACGGGAAGCTGTAATATCAAAACGTGTTGGGAAAAGTGCTGGTATGGGAGAATCTCTTAAAGAAAGAAATCAGGCAACTAAAGATGGAAATGATTGTGAGGACAACGACAAATTCAATGAGTACTCTGATGATAATTTAGTAAAGAAACCTGATAAAGTTATCACAGCCGATATTAGCAATCAATTTAGAGAAGGATATTGTATAACCCCACATTGTAATACATTGATTAACTTAGTGGATATGGAAGAATCCATTGGGTTTTGCTCAACATGCCGAACATATTCTATCAATTATTGGGCAATGAAGAAAGGGTATAAATGGGGTTATCGAATGATAAGGCGTATTGAAGATACTATTGTTCATCAAGAACCGGATCATTTGGAATGCAATTCATGGATGTTATTCCGTGATACATTAGTGCGTTCAAATTTTTATTTCAACATAGACACAGGTCATTCGCGTTGGGAATTAGCACCATGGCATAAAAAAAATAGAAAATCCTTTACCTTGACAAAAGATGAACCTGTGTTGGTATGGGAAAAAGAACGCCGAGAGAAGATTAAATTTAGGAATGAAGTATTGGCTGCACAAAGGGCGAAGGCAGAAGCAATGCGAAAAAAGGATAGAAGGAAGCCAGCGTATCAAACAAAAAAGAAAAAATGATAATGCTATTTCTATGCTACTTTAAAAAAATCCGTATTTAAGGTATTTTCGTGTTTTTGCACGATATTAGCGGAGGCGGCTCTAATTATATGATATAATAAATATGATATTAATTCTTACTCATAATAACATTATATATGATTAACTTATCATATATATTATGCACTTACTCAATAATTTATCTTACACGATATTATATTTATTAATCACAGAGATATAAAATTTGATTTATAAATTAATGAGTAAGATAATATTGTATATATACGTATTTTAATACCAATTGGTACGATCGTATTATTTTGCGACCACTTTTTTTCATTAACACTGTTTGCGCATGTGGGTTAATGAAAGAGTTAAAATGGATTTCACATTACGTGCTTCAAAATTATGAATTAAAGCTTGACATCAAGCCGCTGACTAATTCCTTTGCTTTTTGTTTCGCATTTTGTAGATCCTCGCTTGCTCTTGATGTGATTTCCCGTACAAATTCTCCAGCAGATATGTCACTAGACATACTATCACTTTTTCCTCTGTTGCCTGAAAATTCTTGCTCTCTGCCAAATAGTGCATCACTACTTAACGATGTTGCGCCAGAAAATTTACCAATACGATCTTTTGCATCTCTGCTTTCTTTGTTTGTACCACCTTCAAAATCAAAAAATTGATCTGAGCTGATACCTTTGTTATTTTTGAAACGCTCGGTCGCCGGTCTGCCGTTATATTCATATTTTTTCCTTGAATCAAAGTTATTGTAACTACTAGTATCACTATTGTTATTACTGGAATTGCCAAAACTTTCACCAAAGAAATCGTCGTCATCATCATTAGCATTTCTATAACGACCGCCTAATCCACTATTATTATCAGCACGAGAACCATATTTAGACACCGACGGGCCATTTTTTTCTTGTAAAGTCCTTGCAACCGCCTCATCCATCGCAATCTGCTCTTGCTTCGGAGCAGCTTTCATTGCCGATTCAAAGGCATCATCATCAACTGAAGTTGAAGCAGTACTTTTCTGAACACCTAACTTTTTAGAACTTAAACGCGTAGCGCCTAAACCACCTTTTTTCTTTTTTTTGGATTTTTTTAAACCAGTTTTGAGTTTTAAACTCTTTTTTCTAGCTACACCAGACCCAAGATTTCCAGAAACAATAACCCTTGAAGAGTCCTTCGGCGAAGCCTGTTTTTCTTTGATGTATTTAATCTCTGCAACTTTAGGCTCAACCGGTATTGGTTTCGTTTTTGCTTTACTATTAGCATCTAGAGTTAAAGCTTCCATACCATCGACTGTTTTATCTGAACTACTACTAGGGGGTGTCATAGGAGACGGGGGGGCAATTTCTTTTTGTAATTTTGACCGATATAATTTCGCTGCTGTACTCTGATACTTTTTTTGTACCAAATCAAGACTGGAGCGTTGCTCGGACCAACCATGTTCCCTGAAAAATTCACGTGCTCTTTTATTACCACCATTCTTCATTAAAGATAGTTCTGACGGTTTCCACTTATCCATATCACAGGATCGTACGAAAGTTACGTGTACACCCATACGCCTATGATGTGCACTGCATCCGAGACATATAAATACACCGTAAGTCACTGTTGCCCATTTAGGATTCTTTACCCCGCAATCAAAACATGTCTTATTATCGCGTTTCCCCATTAATATACGAAATCGTTTATCTCTCTCACTGTTTGGTACGGTTTCCTCCTTTTTAACAGCATTTTTTGCTACCATGGAAGCCATATTGTTCGTTATATCTACTCGTGCGATGTATATATTATCTATATGTATGTATATATATTGAATTATATGTATATATATATATATTGTTATACAAAAAGAAATTCTAATAAATGGATTAAAATGTTATATTGCAAAGGGTCTTATTGTACATTAAATGTATGTGTCCTTTATAGTTGCTCCTTAACGACATAGCAGCAGCACTCCAATATTATATAGCAATGTGTGTACATTTCGTATTATTATTTTTTTGTTGCGTTAATAAATAATAGTAATAATAATAATAATAATAATAATAATAAAGAATCTTATTATTAATTTTTTAAATATATTATTACAGGCAGAAGGTATTTTGATGATTGATGATTTAGATTGATGGCTGTGCACACCTGTGCAGACTAACTAAGACGTAGGTCTTGTGTTCCAGTACCTTAAAGTTGTCTCTCATACCGAGATACCGAGTACAACTTTCTTCTTACTGTTTGGCGCCTTTCCCTATATCACTTTTTTTCACGTGTTTTACTTCTTATTGTGTATTGTGCTAATGAACTGTAGTAATTTTTGTCTTTGTTATTGATTATACAAGCTGAGTAATTATTTATATTTAATAATTATTTATATTTATATTGTGTGATGTTAAAATAATATTATTATTAGTAGTATTATATTATTAGTATTATTATTAATAATAATGATGAATGATGATGGAAAAAACGATCAACAACAATTTGTTCCATCCAATAATATTATATGGACACATGTGAAGTTTGTTGCATGTGTGTGTGTTCGTTGCATGTCTCCCCCCCCACATTTAATTTTCCTTGACGATTGATACCCATGATTAATAGTGGCAATACTTTATTTTGTAGCATTTTCCAATTATTATGGCCAAATATTTATTGGTAATATTTTTTGTATGGGTTGTCCATATAACATCCGTTGATAGTTCAAGTGTGTGTATTGTATTAGGTGAACATACCCAATGCCATGTTGATGTTGCTAATCCAAATAACGTAACAAATTTTACAATAGCCGCAGCTAAAAAATGTCAGATTGGGCATAATGATATTACAAATAATGAAATTGAATTTGAGGTTACAAAGGATCACATGCTCGCATGGTTAAATATACGTAAATTTAGGAGAAAAGAATTTAAAAAATATGTTGAAATTCAAAACAGTAAAACGGATGGAAAAATTAAGTTAGAAATAACTGGACGTTGCGGTAATGAAATCCACCAACAAGCAAGTAACAGTGGGGGGTATATTAGCATAGGCTCCAATTTATTAAACATTTTTAGCGAGGAAGATTGGAAGTGTCAAATAGGCTTGGAGTCTACTATTGATCAAATTATTATACCTGAATATGTATGGGCAAAATTATTATTAATTGATCATGCTGAAAATAATGGTAGAAAAAAGATGATGATATTAATTAACAATATGTTTAAATATATCAAGAAAGAAAACGGTATAATATTATTTTCTACTCCAAGTTATAAAGAAAACGATAGATTGAAAATGTTATTACAATTTTTGAATATGAATTATAGTCATATAGATACATCATATATTCTTTTAATGCCACATGAAGGAGACAGCAAAACAGAGATAGCATTACCATATGTGTTTAATGCAATAAATGCGTTAGTATCAATTTTTCCTCCCTTACTTTCAACTAATAATAAACCAAAGAACCAGCGCGAGCTCTGCACCAATTCTAAATTTTGTGTCGAAAAAACGTATGTAGTCAATTTAAATAGACGCATACATAGGTACCATAAATTTAAAGATTATGCATTAAAAGATTTTGGTTTCATTGAAAATATTGATTATTTTAGATTTAATGCAATTGATGGCTCAACTTTAAATATGGCGTCGCCTACAATCCAGTCATTATTTAGGATTGATAAAGAATCCTTGAAAAATATGAGGAATCCGTATCGGGATCATGGTTTCCGCCCAGGAGTTATTGGATGTTCACTTTCAAATATTGCAATTTGGTTCGAATTGGCAAAAAGACATGATTTAAGTATGAATGATGCATTTTTGATATTAGAAGATGATGTTTGGTTTAGTGATAATTTTATTAATCGTTGGAAAATAATATATCAAAATATAATTTATGACAACAAATGGGACTTTTTTTACTTAGGGTACAGCACAGACTATGATATATATCAAGATAACTATGTATACGATAATGTGAAACAATTTAGTCGCCACGAAAGATCTATCGGTGGCGGTACTTTTGGATACGTGATGCGTAAAAAAGGAGCAATAAAATTATTAGATAAAATAAAAAGAGATGGAATACAGAGCGCCATTGATTGGTTTATGATTCAACAAGCTGAAAATGACCAAAACTTTACTGTTTATAAAGCTGCTCCATTACTAATACACACAACACCTGTGTTACATACAAGTAGTGATACAACAACTATGTATCCCGAGGCAATCATAAAGAAAAGAGCAGTCGATATTGTTTCTATAAAAAGAGAACAGTCATGCGCTACGGATAAAAAGTATGATAATTTTTTGACTGAAAGCAAAGGTAAGATATTATATGACAATATTTCAACGACAATCGACCATTTACCACGAATGCTTGAACCTACTTTCAATGTCGAACCATCAATTATTGTAAATTTAGAAGATAAAACAGACGTTGAACAACATTTGAAGTACGCAGAAGCCTTGAGATGTGCTAACTTATGCGTCGAATATTATAAAAATGGTACGCTAGAGACAAATAATGAAAAAAATAATCTGAACAAACACAAAAGAAAATGTAAGCCCGTTTCTAGTGATTCAAAACTAAACATCAATGACGTAGAAATGAAAAATGAAAATGAAGTGCTAAATATACAATCATTTTTGGAAATTAACGGAAATATTATTGACACGAGCCGATCTAGTATGGTCACTAGTGAACTCAGACCCAGTATAAAAATTAACGTAGTCAAGAGTCACGCTCAAGGCCTTGAAGATTCTTTTCTTCATAATGTTGATGTTAGAGATCCTACCTCAAAATTTCAATTTATATTTGAAGTTGTTGATCGAGAAAAGTCAAACCCTTCTATGTGGAGAATATGTTTTAAAATCTCATCAATATGGTTCCCAACAAAGGATTTAGGTTGTCAACCAATCACGTCAGAAATAGTATTGTCGAATTTACATTATGGTTATCAGACACTAATAGTTACATTAAAAGATTTCATCGAGCATACAATATTATATGAAACAAATCATACATTTTTAGTTTCAGCTGTTACAACAAATATTACCAAAAGTTCAGATTGGAATGAGAAGGAAAAAATGTGCATTAGGGACACTAATAGTTCACTAGTTTATGACGGATTTTATGATCGACAGGCAGTTGAATTTTCTTCTTCAATAAGTTTGGCTGTATTAGCGTATAGGAAAAAAGAATCGTTGATCCAATCTTTAATTACCTGGAATGAAAACGGTTTGTTACACATGATGAGTGAGCGTTTGATATTTTTTCAAAATTGCCCAACATGTAAATTTGGAAAGTTAATCGATACAACTCAGAATAATAACCAATATACTAAACAAGTAATCGATCTTTTAGAGAAATTTAACTTTAAAATTATAGGAAGCGATTCCAATGTAGGTCTTGCAAAAGCAATGGCATCACTAGTTCAAACAGCGTCATCAAAAAATGTATTATTTTTAGAGGAAGACTGGCAGTTGGAATCGAGAATTTCAAACAATGAATTACACATTGCACAGCAAATGCTAGATGATAAATTTGTCCATGCAGTAAAATTTCGTAGCTCAAATAATCCAGGCAAACCATATTGTTCAGAAGTATGGAAAGGATACGAACATTTGATGTTAGAAGACTCTAAGCGGGGTGGGGATGGAAAACTTTCGATTATGAATGCGGCATCATGGCAAAGTGATGACTATAAAATTAAACAGCTATTTGGCAATCGAATTTGGAGATGTCATTCTAAATTTTTGTGTGCTAATAGTTATGTTTGTGGATGGACAAATAATCCCACTCTATACTCTAAAAAATGGTTTATTGAAAATTTATTGGAAGTTGCTAAAAATGCACACCATTTTGAAAGTGCTGTGAATTTGTCACCAAACGTTTGGGACGCAAAATGCTGGGTCATTGCTCAAGGAAAAGGGTTATTCACACACGTGGATTTGGAGAAAAAAATATCTGAACAATCCCCGTGCGAGATACCAGAAATTATTTTGCAGCAGCAACTGAATTAAATAGAACAAAAAATATTATAAAATTAATTCCTTACTCATTAAATTATAAATAAAATTTTATATAAGATATATATTTAGACATTTTGTCTCCCTCTGAATCACTTTCAATTGAATACTAATTCACACCTCAAAGACGGTAATTTCACCCTAGATGTGGGTCTAGTCGATGAAAATTTTAAAAATTTACATTCATACACACAAAATATTCTTTTTTTTATAGGTGCGCATATAATAATTCTCCGCTTACAAATAAGTTTTTGCCATCGTATTTTTAAATCAAATGAATAAGGAAAATATGATATATTGATACTCTTATATGATAATAATATGATCATATAAAATATATTACCATTTATATTTTTCTCAAATATTATTTTTTGGATAACACAACTTGTGTGTAACTGTGTTTATACATTATATATTTGAGTCTTACCAGGAGTTCGTTGTTGGATTTGAATATTGTTAGTTCCATTTATATCATTGGAACTATCATATCTGGTAGTGCGTTCAATGTCACTAATCTCGCCTTGCATATCAATATTGTTATATGTATTGACAGATGGTGTATACAAAAATGGAAATAACCATAATATGTACCAAAAATTATTATTTTCTAATCCAAAGCGCGTCTGCCAATTTTTAACGAACCCTAAATCTTTCTTGCTGCTAAATTTCTTACCTTGTTTGTATGCCCTTAATCTATGATGGCAATTAATTGCAAACTCGGGTGATGTTTGTGCACTTGCTAATAAATAAAAATGCCACAACATCATGCCGCCAACAGCAAAAGATAATGTCAATGGCAACACGGAACATAGAGACAACATACCAGAATCTATGCGTCTTGGTTGAAATTTTGAAAAACGTTTATGCTTATATGTTATTACATAAAACGGTGGTACTGAAAAACAAGCCATATAGATACAGCCTATTGTTACATAAAATAAAAATAGAAAGAAGTATTTATGATTGTCACGACCAACGCAGTTCATTATCCATGGGCAATGATGGTCTAGATCAGATACACATTTGCCACAAAGAAAACAATGCTGTGAATCTTCACCCGTAACACACTTACAGTGTTTGCAATAGTACTCCTCATCACGATCGACGATAATATGTGACGCTGTTTGGCCAGGGTTACCAGGTGATACTGAAATACACTTATAATAATTTAATAAAATTTGCGATACCAAAAACATTCCAAATATTGTTGAAATGAAGTAAAACATAGTATACGGTGGGCCGTACATGGGCATGATTAAATGAAACCATTGATATACAGCAGTTCCAGTAATTCCAATAGCAACTAATATAAACACCGGTGATATAATTTTAAAAGCTAGTGGTAAACCGTCACGACTAGCAGCAACTATTTTTGGTATTATTTTTTGAGTCGCTGGAACAAGCATATTCTCCCAACTTGCAAAACGATGGTACGGTGTATTATAGTAAATACAATAGCTGGTCAGGTTGTTAGCTATTGATTGGTATTGTAAACCCTTTGGTGGCCAACCATGTAAAGTAGAGATA
>Ga0099797_100821_pt1 | contig 18306 bp, 17 predicted proteins | sample Uncmet_Sort48C_1_FD_89871 | JGI IMG/M metagenome (GOLD analysis project Ga0099797, IMG submission 89871) | Marine eukaryotic communities from CALCOFI LINE 67, Pacific Ocean - C012_Sort48C_1 | ecosystem: Environmental > Aquatic > Marine > Oceanic | place: Pacific Ocean: Monterey Bay | collected...
GGTTGATGACAAAATATTGTCGGAACGAAACACGTGGAATATTTTGCCATGTTCACGCGCATCTACCTCCTTTTCCTCGTATGATAGATACTCTTCCCAGTATTGTCCTTCAAAATATTGGACGATTCCTAGCTACAGCAGAAAAAGTACAGAAGTTTCGATTATGCTGTCGACATATTTCTATATCCGTACTACGTGCTCCCTTCGAGCTCTCCCTTGAATACAAATACTTCGAACGCTTCTTTTCGAATAATGATGTCAGTGTAAGACAGGTTTCTAATGCCTCTCACCGTTATCTCAAACTGGACAAGAAATCACAAAATGCATTGAAGAGAATACCACAGAATATAAAATGTATTCAAGCACGCAGCACGAAAGACACGATAACATTTAATCGAGATCTCCCAGTTTTTAACCGGCTAATAGCCCGGTCTTGATGTTGTGAAATAAATCATTCTATTGAATTTTTTTGCAAAGGTACTTTAGCACTTTTTATGACGGATTTATTTCAAATATCTGTACCCTTCTTTTTTTATACGAATGAACTCTCCGACAACGATAACTCTGACTTTTTGTGAACGTGGCGAAAATCACATAGGCAATCAAATGATTGGAACAGAGATATCAAAAGGACTATCAGCTGCCCATGTACGAAACCTTGCTGAAAAGTTTAAAGACAATCAATGCGAACTGATCGAACTCAACACAATGTTGGAAGAACCTCTCGAGGCAGAAGATGCTTGTGTTTTTGTTCTTAGAAACGCTTTGGATATGTTTCTCGAGGAGGATTCATCTGTGCTCTTACATACTTTATTAGATCTTGAGTGGGATTCAAAGGTATTTTCTAGACGTCACAAACGTGTCATAAATAAGCATGCACGTTCAAACCTCATTTTTGCCGAAAATTCACAAACTCCCTGCTATGAGGACGGAAAGGGGACAGTAGTATCTTATAAAAGTATTCCTCTTCTTGAGAAATTAAAGGACGCAATTTTGTTCCAATTATTCGACAATAACATGGCAGAAAACGTCTCACCTATTGCAGAAGGTAATTTGTATTTGCATAACAAAATTCATGGAATAGGGTGGCATGGTGACTCCGAACGAAAAATTGTAGTCGGTGTTCGTCTTGGTGGAGAAATGCCACTGAAATTTGCATGGTTTCACCGCCATCGAGCTGTCTCAAAATCATACGAACTTATGCTAAGTCATGGCGATGTTTATGTGATGAGTGAGAAGGCCGTGGGGTCTGATTGGAAGCGTTCGTCACATTACACTCTTCGGCACTGTGCTGGCGCAATCTCATATACAAAAGATAAATAAGTAAATATATGTATAAATGAAACGATCACAAAATAACTGGATGAATTTTTTTACGGATCATCAAAATGTCTTACAATTAACTACTGAGAACATCATGAAAGAGAGCATTGATGTATTTGATGTACATGTGAAAGAGGAAAATAAAGTATTCAAGACACTTCTACTTGACATTGAGAAGCAAAATGGAAAAATTTATGTACATGAAAACCGAAGTATGTGGTTCACAAGTGATTTACAGGAATTTATTACATACATTGAAACATATGTCGCGGAACGAATCGATACTCCCTTTACTTTGTATTTCTCCAGATCAAGAATGAACGCATTTCAACCGTTTATCGTCAAATTTTCTGATCTTCAAAGCGTAATACAACTTTCTGTGAAATTTTGTAGTAATCCCCTTTTTATGTACCAGATTCCTTTACAGCCAAATACATATAGCCCTGATAAAATACGAATTGGAAATAATACATGGATAACCAAAGATGGTTACGAGGAATGCCGGTGGCCTGATAATGCAAATTTGGTGGTATCACAGGTTTTATGTAATTGGTGCAAAAATGAAGCAGAGGGTTGGTTATTTCCTGCCTCTGTAGAATTTAGTTATAAGTGGCAGCGAAACGATCCGGTATCATTCGTCGCCACACGTGAGTATGAACAGTTCGGTATATATTATGCAATAACCATTGACGGAGTATCTGTGGAGACATGGGACGAAGGACGTTTTCAAAGTCGTGTGCAATGCGAAATCGACGACGGTGTTTGGAAAGATACAGAATATAAGCAACGATATCGCAAATTAATGTTACAGTCGCTGTCGGATGTCTCAAAAACCTTTTCCTTGAATGATGCATGTAATGCAGATACGATTCATCAGTTACTGAAGGATTGCTGGTATATATCGGCCGTTGTACTTGCAAGTAAAACATTGTATCGTCATCTAAACAGAGAAACGAAGGATTTTTTGCAAATATACAGGCGTAATGTACAACCCAAGTCGTCGAAAGGTGCGTGTATATTAATTCCACCGCGCCTCGCTCAAATATATCGTGATATTCGACTAGCGAAGAACGACAACATAAATTTTCTAGAGTCCGTTTTTGTAGAGGGGGGAAATGAGCGTGATTTATTGTGTGCAATTATGCAGTTTAGTAATATAAAACATATTGTTCGCGATATAAGAATTTACGAGCACTTCGACGATCTTTCACAATTCGATAGATACTTCAAAGATGCAAACGTCGAGTACATCGTCGCACGGTATATATTCAAGTGGAAACAGTTACTAATCAATACCGATTCTATCATTAAAAAGGTTATAAATGTACATGATATACACGAGAAGGGAAGTCACGTTATCGGTGGTTTGATTTTTTCATCAAAAGAAAGGTCTGATCATGCGATTCCGTTTACTGTCTGTGCAGGGGAAACTATTATCTGTAATTACGGGAAGTGTTTCGAACTTCTAACCGACAGTACATCATTAGCAGATGATCAAATACATGAAATTTCGTTCTTAATTAAGCAAAACGATAGGGCAAGAGACGACAAGGTACGAAACGAAGACAAGACGCGACGAGACAATCTCGATACTCTAAAATTAGTATCCACACCTCATGGAATTGTAATACTACTTTCACAATTGCAAGTATACAACGAAACGGTTACTGGTTTTGTACATGAAATAGTTTATTCACATCATGTTACAAATAAACCAGTATTTGGAATTACAAAAGGATCTTTATTAACATTGCAAGAGACGGATGAAAGACAACCGCGCTATGAACTTCTACACATGAACGGTGGAATACCTCCTCCCAAGATCAAATTCAATGGTAATAAAGATATAGAATTCATTACCAAACGCAAAAATCGAATGAAAGGACAACTGTCCTCATAAAGTAGAATTGCTCAAATTTAACTCTCAGTTCACTTTTTTTGTTTACTGTTTTCACGCGCCAATTCTGTTAAATGAGCATCAGGATCACCTTGCATGTCAGTTACTCCCTTGCATGCTAAAATATAATATGTACCTTCGCCTAATTCTTCAATTATTTGGCTCAATCGGGGAACTACTGTGCCTCGTTCATGCCTAATTCTCTCTAAGAAGACAAAATCATTTCCTTGGTAGTCCAACCACATCCCTCCTTTGATCGTTCTTATATATTCGATCATGTGCGGACTTTTCTTACCATTTTTAAGAAATCCGATGGGCCTTTTTTGTAAGAATTCATCTGTAAATTTACCCGCTGAATTAAACACATATATTCCCATATCTCCATGTCTGAATATACCATTATGGTCATTGAAATTAATCAATATGTCATTAACAATGTCATTATATCTATATAATTTTTGACAATTTGATATTATGGGTGTATGTGGACCTACATTTACAGGCAATATTTTGTTCCTTGTGATACCATCATCATCAAACAAGTAATGTTCCGGTTTCTGCGGATCACTTGCACTTAAAAATATTGCATGCTCAAGAATCGCCGTGCCACCCATGCCACCCGTCCCTGTACCGGACCTATTAAAGGATATTAGTTGTGTATTTTTTGGAACGGTAAAACTTTTTACATCGCACACTTTTTTCCCATGATCTCCAGCTGAATAAGTAGTACGACGATATCCTCCCTCTCTCCAGCTATATATATCTCCAGCTGCATAACCAGTACAAATATTTCCATGTCCTACTATTACAAATATGGGCCGTTTTTTGTATAATTCACTCCATATCTCAGACGTTAAACCGTTAGAATTCCATTTGTTTCGTATATTGGTTTGTGTTTCATATGATTCACATCCTTCTAAAAATAACTTCTTATCATTTATTGCTTCTAATTTAAGTCTGTCCGAAATATTTTGTTGCATGAATAAACTAGATATGAATTTTCCTTGCATAAATGATTTGGAAATCCTGTCACTGATAAGATTTCCGACCGTAACAAAATCCATATTATAGGCATATTCTGGCATTTGTACACGAATACAATCTTCGTCATTACTCATCATAAGAAATATTCTTGGTATTGTGTACATATCCACACCGTATATGATTATAATATGAAATTTATTCGCATCATCGTGTTTGTATGTATAATTTACAACATAATAATATTCGTCGTTCGTTTCTGTTATTGTAGGTATTTGCGGCTCTATCCAGGACGGTTTTTCCCAGGTAGATGTGTGTTCCTTATGTGCCCAATAGTAATGATCATGTTTCGCATCTAAATGTTCTGTCCATTTTGATGGAAATACTGTGGTTACAAACACTTTGTTGAAAGGCCTTATTTCCTTAGTCGTGCGGTTCCTCCAGTACAATACTGGGTGTGTGTCAAGTTCTTCCCACTCGGCGGACTCGGTCACGTTAACCTTCATAAAATCTCCAAACGTTAACTTATTATTCAATTTTTTAATATTTGCTTTCGTGTCTTCTAATTTCTTCTTAAAAATCTTGGAAATAATCTCATTATGATGCAATGGCTTGATATTTCTAAAAATGTCATCATGTGAATATTTGAAGATTATTTTGTGATAAATAAATGTATCTATGTAAAGTATAAAGTCATAAAAATTACGGAACCGTTCGTTCTTATTTGCGTGAAAATATTTTGCCAGATCAGAATATAATTCTTCCATATTTTCTGCATACACATTTTCTACTATGGTTATGAATGTATATAAAAAACTTGATATTATCTTATAATTGGCAATTATATGGTTATCATTAAGGTCGACTAGGGTTTCGAAATTTTGATATTCAATTTTTATACTTGCTATATCATTTTTTGGTAATATTTCCTTGGATTTAACTAATTTTTCATATACCCATCTTACAAATTGTTTTGATTTAATGTGAGAAGAGTCGAATTTTAAAATATTGAAGTTCACCGTTGATGTAATATTTGTAGATACAGGCCAGGAGGATGAAGCCGTGGGTACGGCTTCTCTAGTTTCTACAGGGGGTGGGGCGGGCCCCCCTCCTCCGAATCCCAATGTATCGACAGGTAGTTGTAGTGCACGTTGAACATGGCGCATGGCCTTGTCATTGCGCCCATGTTGAATATGTTTTATTGCACTATCTACATGTAAACTGAATTTCATTTTTATTCGTTATATTTGATATTATTTATTGACTTCAATTTTTCGTCAAATTATAAGCCACGTGCCCTATACATATGTATTTCTTCTTCAGTTAAATTATCATTCGAATATTTCTGCATAAGTATGGTATTTTGCAAAAAAACTTGATCCCTCACAAGAAGATTTTTGCGAACGAGACATTGATATAATTATATGTATATTCCAGTAAAATATGGGAATTGTACATACCAAGGATGTGACCAAGGATGATATAATTACAAACGACGTAGAATTATATCTCAAGACCATTTCCAAAGACGAAAAATTACAACTTATGAAGTATATTCACAATGATATGCGCACAGAGGCGATCCGACTTGCGTGTACACTTATAAATCGTAAAAGACGCGGTCCCAAACATTCGATTTTTGGAGTCGTGGATGTACCTAGTGCGGAATGTAATGCCTACGGCATATATATGTATGAATTATTACGAGACTCGTACATGGTTCATGACTCGTCGTATCATAAGAGATGAGTACTTTCAAATCCTAAACCAATGAAATTGTTGCTTGGTAATAATTGCCATGGAATATGATCACGGAATTCCATGTCCTCGTGTCTTCCATCTATCGAGTTTGGTCTTATTATATTTTTCTCAAGTCTATTGAGTGTAGTGTATTGAACTCCCAGAAGCATAGGTTTATAATAAATGCAGCGCATTACTCGTACCACTTCCGAATTCTAACTGCGTTGACTCGTCTCTTGGTAAAATTTGCCATGTCACGGCGGCTTCTTCTTCTTTGATATCCTCACTCAGTACATGGGCTATATTCTTACGCAGTTTATTGAGTGCATCTGACGTAAATAAACCTTCTAATATCTCTACATGTTCTTTGCGTTCTTTGTTACCGGCGGTATGTTGTTTCAAAATAGTGAAGTTAGGTTTACGTAGTAACCACTGCACGCTGTGCTTTATGAAATTGTTGCATCTTTTCTTAGGATTAAAGGGCATAATACCGTATGTGTCTGCATCACCAGTACGCAACGCGGTAACAGCGGGGGAAGCGTTCCATATAGGCATATATTGTTTTAAATCATCATCATCTTCGGCTGTTAGTTTCTCTGTAATTCCTTGTGTCTTGTTAATGTCAAACATTCTCTCAAGTGCGCGTTCTTCATCATTTCTCTCGTCCTCTTCCTCATCCTCGTCTTCTTCCTCGTTCACTGTACGCTCCCCATCGCTATCGTCATCGTCTTCTTCCTCCCCATCGCTATCGTCATCGTCTTCTTCCTCGTCCGCTGTTCTCTCCCCATCGTTCCCTGCTGTACTCTCACCATCGTTGTCCTCGGCCTCCTCTTCCTCACCTTCGGCCTCGTCCTCTGTCTTCTCTCCATCACTATCATCATCATCACTAAGGACAGCCTCATCATCATCATCACTAACGACAGTTCCTCCACGACCCTTTTTCAACCTCTTCATCTTAATTGCTTGCAACTCGTGAATACCTTTCTTCACGCCAAAACCTTGCGCATATGTGTTTACGGACTCATAATCATGGTATCCTGGTGAATTGATATCCTCGTCTTTCTTCTCCCTGTATGAAGTTTGTCTTGTATATTCATCTGGGATATGATGCAATGTTGCGGAATCAATAGGATTTAATAAAGACGAGCTCGACGAGCTATCCCCATCTCCAGAAGAGGACATGCTGGTTGGAGACGTCGTATCGGATTCAATATCAATCCAGAATGCATGATCATCCATATTAATCTGTGGAAGAAATTCATTGTCAAAATAGAGGAAAGAGTATCCTTTGAAACATGTGTACAAGCGAGATGAAATTATTGTGTATTCATTATATTTCTTTGTAGATGCATCCCATAAGTGCATATTTGGAATACCATATACTTCCTGTATTGATATTACTAACTTAACGCCAATATTACCTACACTTAGCGGTTTTTCCCCCGCTTTCACCCATGATGAATTAAATTTCTGGCAGATTTCCACGAATTTTGGATTCACGGGGTATTCATGAAATAATGATTCCAATGTTGCATCGTAATCCTGCCTCCCGAGAAATGCCCCCCTTGGTATTACATAATTAGTACTTAGTTTTATATTTATATCTTCCCAATTTCGATCTCTGTCTGTCTTATTGGGCTTGGCATTAAAAATAAGATGACACGTGTACTTATTGTTATTACGATATACTCTCATACCCAAAGTACAATGTTTCTGTAATTCAGGAAAAACAAGAGGTGAATATATAATTTTCATAGCTTTGTAATTTTGAAGATCTCGGTCCAATACTTCACGCAAGAAATAAGACCGATCCGCACGTCGACGAAGTGCACGTGTTAAGCGCGGCCCAACACGCAAATATATTTTAAATAATGCATTAATATGTACGAAAATTTGACGACTGGCTTCCCTCTTTATAGAATCCGTGTCGTCTCGAATACATGTTTCACATTTCTCTAAAAGACGTTGAATATTCATTTATTTTGATAACAAATGTTTTTAATTTATACTCACCGACGTCATCTAACCCTTTATTTGTAAATTTTCTTCAATTTCACGTAGTATTTCCACATATATGACTCTTCTTGCACCGTCTATATTCTCATTGTATATATTCTTTAAATATTGAAGATGATAATTGTCGTTAATAGAAGAAGCTATTCCTATGATAGTTGCATGCGACTTTGGAAAGAATACAGTGTGCGTAGGTACATTGAAAAGTGCACCCAGATTATCGTCTTGTAAGTTATAGCGTTGTAATAAACGAGTAGTAAGACTATGAAGATCTTTGCATGTGTTATGTTTTAAATTGTACAATGGCAATTTTCTTTCGATGTTTTGCTGTATAATCTTTATACCTTCGATTCGGGCTATATACATGTATACATCGAAACGTAACGCTGTATTCACTGATAATAAGTGAACACGAATATATTTGCTTGTATTCATTAGAACATAAATTGATCGGGCATCGCGAATATATCCTATTACCAACATGTAATACTTCATCTATACGCTAATTTCCTGTCACACGATGCATAATTTATCCAAAATTATAAGTACCCTGTCGGAGAAATTTTCCTACCACGAACGAACAACCAATCAAGCATTATGGTTACTGAATCGGGTAATGCCACAACTGCGGGCTGATCTCAGTATACATGAATACGGGGCCGTCGCGTGTTCATGCCTTTCCGTAGCAGCGAAATTTGAAGAACGCTTCAAACCTAATAGACGTTCGTTAGTATTATGTGCATACGATATGGGTTTCTCGTTTACTCTTGAAAATCTTAACACAATAGAAAGTCAAATATGCAATATTCTGGAATGGAATTTACATCCACTTTTTTGACTGATGTGTCACATGTATACGACCTGAATACATTTTTCCCCGCATCTGATTTATATTAAGGTACTCATCGAACCGATTCTTGACCCAACACGGGAAGGTAGGCGCCTTGTAACCTGCCTGATATATGTTCGTATTGCAATTTTTCACATATTGCTGATCTTGCCGCCACATATTTATTATCAACATCGCCTCCTCTAAGGCACTATTCACAAAGTCGCGTTGCCAAGCCGGATCAGTGTATTCATAAATTGCATTTTCTAACCAGTTTCGGTGCTCGATGCTCTTTGCATCCCAATGCTTTTTCAATTGCCATGTCTTGAATACATCTCGATGAAATGCACGACCATCTGGTTGTACATAGGGTAGATAACCGTGCTGAGCATATAAAGCTGCCGGCGTTAATTTCTCGAACCAAGTAGTGGGCCTTCTTATTCCTCGGTGCTCGAACATCATGGCAAAACGTTGCCGGTACCACTCGACAGCTTTCGTTTATTCTCGAGAGCGGATAAATCCTCGTTGTAGTGCAGTTCCGGTATATCATCATCCATATTAGGTGGTTTCGTATCTAACCACTTGTTTATAGCATCCCTGCAATCTGGGGGAATATTTACATCAAAAAACAATGATTTCATGTGTATATTATCTTGATTCACAGCATATTCTAACTCTACATCGACATCTTTCCATTGGCTCTGCCCTGCACTAATGTCATACTGTAGAACCACATCGAAAACACTTTCTTGTCCCGACTCACGTATATCTGCCCGAATACGTATATAATTTTGTAACCCCTCTAACTCACGAAAGGTTGTCGAAACACGACGACCAATTAATGCAATCATCCTGCCTGACCCTGTGATACGCTGACGGGAGAATTGAACGAGGTCCTGTAGATGCCTTATTAGAATTGTGTCTATAGACATGTATAACTCAAACACTTTCTGCACATGTTTCAATACATACTTAGCTGCTGAACGTCGCTTGTCTGTTACATCCTCCGATTTGAATAATCTTATACACTTCTTCACTACATCTTGAATAGTCATTATTTCATAGTTTCCATATCCATGTAGAAGCTCCAGACTTCGTTCTATGTGTTGACTTATTTTTTTTTGTGTTACGAATTTCATTATTAATTTAATGAGACATTATTTCATAAAATTATGCTAAATTCAATTTTTAAATCGCGATAAAGATACAGGAAATATTCGTGTTCGTTTTTTATAATTCAAAGCAATGAGTCTGGAGTGACAACATAATTCCGAGCCAAAACACGGCAACAGCTACTTCACTTGCATTATCAGATTGAAAGGTGAAAAGTCGAGTAAACCTTGTTAAAAATATTTTGCTGAACAAATTTTAAAAATATTTTTAAAATATTAGTTTGCAAATATAATTAATAGTAGATAAGCTCATTCGTGGATAAACGTCGTCCGCAAAGCATGACCGAGGCCGGCGAGCTTGTATTCTCTCCTTGTGAATTGACAAACGAGGATGATCTCTTTATACGCCGATCTAGTTCTCGAAGAGGTGATGGTGGGTTGTATGCTATGAAGTTGATCATGAAAAAATATTCCAAAGACATTCCTAGGACAGACCGTCGTCCGCCATCAAAAGATCAGCACAAAGACCCGGATACCACCTCGCAAAGTCTCTCTTCCGAGTTATCTCAAAATTTACCACGTATACCAGATTCAATCGTAAACGAGAGACATTTAGTAGGTCTCTCTCTTTTCACAATATGGACCAACGGTCCTTCGTTCGAAGAGACTTTATCCATGTGTCTACCTTTGGAAGTGATAAGAACGACGAGAAATGGGATCGAACTTAAAGTTCGGTGGTTATACAGAGGATCTGATTTTCAGCGCAAGTCATCAAAGTATCCAAAGAAAAGTCGATTACGCTGTCCTGACTCTTATATATACAGCGATGCCGAGGACATCATCACACTCGATACGCATGCTCAAATCACCAAAGATGATCCGATGCGCATTGTGGGCAACTGGTACACGCAACCAATATCGCAGGATAATCTTCCATATCGTTTTAATATCGACAGGCCTCTAACCATTACGAATCTAAAAAGCACATCCGACCTCCTTTTCCTTCATCTCCACGAAATTCAGAAACTGAATGATATATCACATATTTTAAGGACGATTGATAAATAAACTTCAAGATTACTTTGATGCAGCATAAAGCCCAATTTGTTCTTCCAAACAATCGTTAGTCGTTACAAGAAAGAATGCCTGCAAAGATCCAAGTTGAATGCGTCATTTTTGTCGGAGCCGAAATTATTTTTACTTAAAAAATCTTATCACTACAATAAAATGAGAAATCGAAGACAAGATGCCAGAATCCAAAAGCGCATGATGACCGAACTAGCTTATTCCGACGAGTATGATTCCATGTGTATAGAAAATATTGAGCAACGGCCGAACACTGCATTTGGACGTGACGACAGACTAAATGCATTCTTAATGCGGTATATTTCGTTTGTAAATAATGCAAACAGTATATCTTCGGAATCGCATAATAACACGGATACGAAGGCGGAAGGGAACGTGCCATCGTATTTTGCGCCTGTATCTGAGTGTGTTATTCTATGACAATTTAAAACTATTTGGAAATATTTGTGAATATTATCAGATAGAGGCGAATGTAATAACCAATACAAACACTATGTTCCGACCCTATCGCAATTCCTACTATTCGGTCGATGCGATATTGATGGAACAAACATATACCCCGTTGCAGTTTACATGCAATTTAAGGGGTGTGGCACCTTACTTGTGGGAAGATGGATTATACGAAGACATCGTCGAAGGCGAGAAAGCGGAGCTCCCCTTTTGGCTTGTGCGACTATTAGCACATAGGAATTTTGCTCGACCCATCATCTCACCTATAATTGGACCTGCGTTTCAGCATAAGGCAATGGCAGATGCAATGTGCATCAATCTTTATAAGAAGTGTCCTTACTTCTACGAATACTCGACCGAACTTCTGCCCTTACTTTGTAAAAGAAGGTATTCGCCTGCCAGTATACTCACAGTCGTACGACATTGTTTTGTGGAACGTCTTCTTTCAATAATGGATTACACGAGTATGAAGGAGTGTGAGCGAAATAGGTTTGTATCAAATTTGACAATTGCTGAAAGTAGTACATTACAAACCGGCAACCAATCCGCAGCAGATCACGATAAATGGTTAAAGCGCAAGGCTGGAAGGCTGGAACCATCGGATGTGATTGTGATGGTCAAACGACGTACAAAGACCAAAATTTGGACGATTCAAAAATAAAAGAATATTGTTAATATAAATGAATCAAGACAAAGCCAAACGTCACCTAGATCGGGCATCGGAACTACTATCGAATGATCAATCATTCGGGTTATGGCCATTTGAGAACCGTAAACCATTGTACAAAATTAAGCGGAGTGTGTTACGGAATATATTGCCCACGGCTTTGAAATGTGCTGAAAAGTGGTGTACAGTAACAGGTGGTAGTAGCATAATGTTTGCAAATTTGCCCGACTCCTTGTTGAGAAAAGACTTTTCAGATATTGCAGCTGAAGCTAAGAAGTGCCTGCACAGTATTTTCAAGAAAAATAATATTGAATCTATCAATAAACTTTTGGATTCGTATATAAAGAAAAACCCATCTGCTGCGGGAATATGGGATACCTCGATCGTATTCGTATCATTGGTCAATGTCAATGAAGATAGACGTGTAGGTATAACTATAAGTAAGGAACAGAAGAAATTATTTGAAGAGGCAAATACACGAATAAACACAACGCCCCCTGCTAATAATACAAAAGACGATAGCAAAACAAGTAACAAAGATGAAAATCCGCAAAGTACACAAAGTACCAAAAGTACGCAAGGTACATCAAGTACCGAAAGTACATCAAGTACCGAAAGTACATCAAGTACCGAAAGTACATCAAGTACCGAAAGTACACCAAGTACCGAAAGTACACCAAGTACCGAAAGTACACCAAGTAGTAGTGGATTCAAAGATAACGATATTACATGTATACGCTCACAAGAACTTTATCTTGCGTTACTTGATGGCGCACGTGATTATGTAAGAGAAGGGGTTCGTATACATGAGGATTACATACCAGTTGCAGATCTTGCGCATCGTAATCATAAAAAAGTATTAATTGATATGCTTGGAATTTTTAGTGGTTCTTTTCGTGCAACAAAAGAGAATACAAGTTGGCAATTATACAAAGAATGGGAAATAAAAATTATAGAACGATATCCAAAGTGGTCGCAATATAAAGAGGAATTATTCTTATTTACTGTTTTGTTCGCGTATCCAGAAAGCACGCCGAATCTGACCAGTGTTTATGAACAGGAAGCCATGAATTTATCAAAAATAGTAGGCGAAGATAGGTATGGACGTAGACAAAGACGAAGATAGACGTCGATAAAACTAGAAGAAATTTAATGGAAGTACATACAAAACATGGATAACCCTGTCTGACCAAGTTAATTATGTGTGTAGTCACGTTTTTATAAATGTTAAATAAACTCTTTATTTTCATTATATTCGGCTTCCGTTGGTTGTCTTTCCATGAGTTCTTGCATTCTTAAGAAAATGGTTTCGTCTGCCCATGCTGGTACTGCGCCTGATGCAATTGTAGGATGTAGCATGAACAGGTCGGTCGGAAAAGCCATTTCTCTTTTACTTATATTGGCACACATTTCGATGATCATTGTGGTCTGTGTATTCACTTTTTCATAACCAAACATTGTTACGTACTCCGAGTCCAATGCGCGTATGATTCTGTCTAATCCCAATTTGTCGGTATTTATGCTTACCATTCCGAAGTCAAGTACATTTATATTGAGGTGATCATTTTGGTCATAGCCCAGTGTTATTTCGATGTCATATGGGATAATATCACACTTAAATACAATCCATAAATATACAAACTTAATCACATTTTCAAGGTCCGTCGTATTCATATAGTCTTTAAGAAGTACTTGTGTGATCGCTGTACTCGCATAATAACCACGCACGCCGTTCAATTCCGATACGGGCTTATCCTTTTTGGATCCAATTAAACCAAATAGACTTGTTTGTAATGGATGGACCTGAACTTCTTCTACAACGTTAGATGTGGCGCGAGGGTCTAAACGTCGTAATTGTCGCAATGAAACACCGTGCAATAGATCCATGACAAAAAAGCACTTGAATTTACGACCTCCAACATTCACCGACCCATTGTAGGCACACTTTGGCCTTGCTATTCGTACAAATGTAGTCACATGTGACAGAATACGACGTTCCTTCGCAGAAAGTCCCTTGGTAGAAATAGTAGAAAGGTCCGTAAATGCTTTATATATAATTCCTTGTAACTTCATTTCTGCAAACGAACTATTACAATCATTTGTATTGTATATCATTTTGTAAACATCATTTTTTTCATCTTTGTATACAGTGCCATAATGACCCTCGCCTATAGATGTCAATTCAGTTGCATCAATATTACATTTTTTAATCCCTGACAGCACAGATGTAGTATCAAGCGATGTATCATCATCTTCACCAATTATCTTATCACCCTTATACGCTTTTTGTAACATCTCATCGTCGTATTCACTCGAACCGTAATAATCTTCAAACAAGTTTGGGGAGTTTATTAACTCATCGTAATCATCCTCAAACGAATCTAAATCACTTGAGTTAATTCCTGTTGACTCGTCGTATTCGTCTGCCCTATATTCCTCTCGATAGTCTTCGACCGTGTCGTCTTGCACGTCTTCTCGTACTTCATTTAAATCCGTGTCGTTTTCATTCATAAAATTCTTTTGTAATCTTCTTCGTTTTTTGTATGCTTCTTTGCCCATCTCTTCTCTCATATTAGTATACGCTGCCCTAGTAATATCATACAAAGGATCATTTCTAGTTCCCCTGCGTGTTTGTAAGTTGCTTAATTTTTTTTTCAACTCATGTGACACCATACGGCCGATCATATAATCATCCGTGCTTACCTCACGTGTTGGCTTCCTGTCATTTCTTATTTCATATTCACCTTGTCGTATCGTTTTACATTCATTATTGATGGGATTCCATGCACATGAGCGAGCATTTTCTTGACAATCGTCCCAGGTAAGTCCCTCACATGAGGGTCCCTTCTTATGACCCTTTTCATGACCCCGAAGACTTCGATACATTCTTTTTAATTCCAGAATTATATAAAATGTAATTCACAAAAGATGCAAGTCAGAAAGGCATAGCTTGTAAATCCCATACAATTGTACCTGTATCCGTATCGGTTACTAATATCATCTTACATTGACATTTATCATTTATTCATTCAAAATTTTATTCAAACAATGGTGATCTACCACACATATTCCCGCCAAAACACAATTTGAGAGTTCGATTTTATTTAAAGCGGACGCGCGGAGCTTGTAACTATCTTCGCACATTTTGGCACTCTCACTGTGTGATGTTATTTGCTGAGGCATTACCAGTCTTGTCTGCTCCTCTTGAGGCTTACATTGTACCGAACGACGACGCAATAGACCTTGTTGGTACCAACTTTAGAACCTGTGTCCGGCGCAGTCGAATGACAAAGCTAAGCTCCGTCGTTGCCGACTTCCTTACGCCTGACTGCAAAGAGTTCCCTATCAACCTCGAACTGAATCAAGCGTTTTTCGACGATATATTTGGGTACCTCGTTGCAGGCATCTCGCCGCATGTGTGCGTATCTTTCATGAAAATTACCGACGTTGTCCTCTTCGCCGACTACTTGCAGATGGACGAGCTCATCAAATTAGCCGCATTTTGCATCAGGCGCGGTGTGCTTCAGTTCATATATCACAATAAGTACTTGCCGACAATCATGGACAACCAAAGTGTCAATCAGGACAGCGATGCCGATGAGGAAAATTTGCCCAGTTGGAGCCGTGCCTTACCACCCACATTCACCCACAAGAACATCCCCGCACGTCTCCTTGAGAAGGTATTTCCATACGACGCCTCGGATGAAGTTCGCATCAACCTGCTGCGGGAGTGGGCTCCAAATAACATTGACTACATCCCTGAGGAAGCATCTATCAAGATGATCCGTACCATTTCATGGTCATGGTGTGAGTGGTGGAAAGTTGCCTTTTGCACGATGCATCGCGATCTCCTGAGATTTTTTTTCGATAAGACATTGGAAGTGTGATTAATTTGTTCTTCAAACGATGTACGAGTTTCAATACAACACTCAAACAACTCGACGGGCTCCCACATATACTCCAGCCGTTTCGGCATCATCTCGTAACCTTTGTAAATGTCTAAAGAACATAACTCGTTCAGGCTTTATTGCCTGATCTCCTGGTACAACATGTGTAAATGCCGTATTATCGTTGTATACCATGGACTCATCTTTCCACCAGGGTTCCAATATGTTTAATGTATGTTGAAATTCAACTTCATTATGACGGGATAATTGCGAGATACACATGTGTGTTATGTAGGTACTTTGTAAGGGTCCTTTTAAAAATGTTTCAGGTGCATCACTTATCATTGTCATGTGAGAGGAAATATTACTCTTATCTTCATCATCGATTTCAATAAATTTTGTGACCCCATCATCATGTGTACGTGTACGTTTACTTAGGAACTTTGTGACATGTGCGGGGTCACAGTTTTCCTGTACAAAACCAAAAAGACGAGTATAATCGAACACAGAATTGTACTTAATAAATAACCAAATTAATACCATGGATGCAGTATGTGATGTTGTATGAAGGGTAGAAAAACTTGGCCAATTATAACTGAAATTACGATAGTAAAGAATTAGACCATTTGAACCAGTTAAAGTAGTGCCAGTGTCCTGTATGCAATTATCAATCGACCTGTTGATTTCCGAAAGACACCTATCAAAAATAGAAGAAAGACATGATTTATCCCACCGTTCCCTCTGTATCTTGTTTGCAGATCGAAGTGCTATCATATCTTCACAATTTCTCCCATTAATGGTGGGCGGTGTACCTGCGGCACGCCTTCTACCACGACGAGTTGTCCACTCCGCCCGCTGCAACATTCGAGTAAGGGCCTCGTCACCTAGTGTTGTGTCAAAAGATGAGTCGTCTAACGTCTCATCTACTGTTGTATTAATTGTATCCGTATCATCATCGGTTGCGAGTGTACTATCATACATTGACATTTTATTTAATCTTTTTATATTTTATTCCAATAATATAGCACTCAAATAACTCGACGGGCTCCCACACATACTCCAGCCGTTTCGACACCATCTCGTAGCCTGTTCAAACGTCTAAAGAACATATGTCGTTCTGGCTTTATTGCCAGGGCTCCTGGTACTTTAAATTCCGTATTATCGTTGTATACCATGGCCTCATACCTCCACCAGGGTTCCAATATGTGTAATATACGTTGAAATTCAACTTCATCATGAAGGGATAATTGTGAAATACACAGGTTTGTTATGTATGTACTTTGTAAGGGTCCTTTTAAAAATGACTCAGGTGCCCAGGTTATTTCGCTCATATGTTCCCAAATATTACTCTTATCTCTACGATTAATTTCAAAAAATTTTGTGACCCCATTATCATGTGCCCGTGTATATTCGTTTAGGAAGTTTTGGATATGAGTGTGGTCACAATTTTCCTGTACAAAACCAAAAAAACGAGTTTTACAGAATTTAACATTGTACTTGATAATTAACCAAATTAATACCATGGACGCAGTATGGGATGTTGTATGAAGGGTAGTAAAACTTGGCCAGTTTTTACTTGGCCAGTTATAGCCGAAATTACGATATTCAAGAATTAGACCATTTGAACCAGTTAAAGCAATGCCTGTGTTCTGAATGCAATTATCGATCGACCTATTGATTCCCAAAAGACATCTATTAAAGATAACCGAAAGACATGCTTTATCCCATCGTTCCCTCTGTATCTTGCTTACAGATCGAAGTTTTATCATATCTTCACAATTTCTACCATTAATGGTGGGTGGTTCATCCTCGGCACGCCACTCCGCCCGCTGCAACATTCGAGTAAGGGCCTCATCACCTAGTGATGTATCAATAGGTGATGTATCAAAAGATGAGTCCTCTGGCGACTCATCTACCATTGTATTAATTGTATCCGTATCATCATCGGTTGCGAGTGTACTATCATACATTGACATTTTATTTATTCATTTTATATTTTATTCCAGTAATATAGCACTCAAATAACTCGATGGGCTCCCACACATACTCCGGCCGTTTCGACACCATCTCGTAACCTGTTCAAACGTCTAAAGAACATATGTCGTTCAGGCTTTATTGCCTCACCTCCTGGTACATCATGTTTAAATTCCGTGCAAGCCGAATTCGACCAATATTATCCCGATCCGATCGAGATGCAGCGTATAAAGGATATTGTGCAGCAATGTCTTCGGAGTTCCAAAAATGAATTTATGAACAGAATTGAAGTGGAAGCTGTTGATAAAACCCAATATCATTCGTATAGTGTAGTAAAGGCGAAGGCC
>Ga0099797_100812_pt1 | contig 18271 bp, 23 predicted proteins | sample Uncmet_Sort48C_1_FD_89871 | JGI IMG/M metagenome (GOLD analysis project Ga0099797, IMG submission 89871) | Marine eukaryotic communities from CALCOFI LINE 67, Pacific Ocean - C012_Sort48C_1 | ecosystem: Environmental > Aquatic > Marine > Oceanic | place: Pacific Ocean: Monterey Bay | collected...
AGCTGTTTGCGTCGTTTAATAAGCTAGAGCATCTGCCAGAGTCCATCGGCCAGTGTCGGAACCTGGAGAAGCTGCGGATTGTGGAAAACAACCTGGAGGTGTTGCCCAAAGGGATTCTGCTTCTCTGGACAAAATACGGTGGGAAACTCACGGACTTTTTGGTCGACCGCAACCCTCTCAAGATGCCGAGCGTCACATGTATATAAAGTGAATTGACTTGCACGGTTAATTGTCGCAAAAATCAGTTAATTAACTGCAGTCCACGCAAAAATCAGCGTTTGAGATGGGGGGTCTGACGCAGGCGTTTAGCATTTTGGAGGAGCATGTAGACCAAGCTGATTTGCATGGGTTTCGCCCTGGAGAAGATCCAAACGGAGCAAAAGCGGATACCAAATCTATGCCTGAAGTGGTAGGGCACAGGCCCAGCTTTTTCTTACCCGAAAAAACGAAAAAAAAGAACCCGGATTTGCCAAACGGGGGCTTACCAGTGAAAGAGCTTAAAAATACTCGCAATGATTCTGTGGGCGCGCACACGCTTTCATCTGGCGATACCACCTCGATACTTTGGGTCAGTTTTTTTGTACATCTCCTTGGCGTATATCCATGTCTTACTAGGGTCACGAGTCAGCCAAAGGTGGCGGGTTTGGAAGCTCGGTGTTCGGGGCGTTGGAGTCGAATGCGAAGACGCGGGAGCTGGCGCCGTCGCTGGTCTATTTCTACCAAGGCGTAGAGGACATGATAGGTTGGGCCTCTTTGTGAAGGTGGGGGCCCTTTGTGATAATGGTGAACCAATAGCCGAAATCCGGGAAGCGGAGTCGACGTTGTTGTTGGCGAAGAAGCACTACGGGCTAGAAGTGTTGCAGCAACAAGCGAAGGAGCAGCTCGCATCCGCCAAGAAAGGCTCCACGAAACTCTCCCCCGAATCCGAGCGGGAGCTCCACTCCATCATAGAAGCCGACGTCACCAACTATTTCGAGCAGATTCCGTACTTTTTTACGAACATGGGGCTTTCGGCAGTTCTACTTGGACTTGAACTTATATTTTTACTAGGGTCACTGACTTGGACTTATATTTTTACCTGCTTGTGTACGCGACGAAGCCGATGTATTCAGCATGCGCGGTGCTGTTTGATAAGTTCGACGTCGGCGACAAGGGGTACATAGACGAGCAGGAGTTTCGAAACTTCTGCGTGCGCGCGCCCATCGATCTCCCCGAACACGTGGAGAAGCTGATGTGGAATTTCCTGGCGCATGGGAAGCAGAACACGATCAATTTAATCGATTTCATTGCGTGCTACCACATCCACGAAATCGACTACAAGGACCCGCACATCAGCAGGACCACCCAGATGATGAACCTCGACTACTACGACATGGACGTGTCGGAGATGGTCAATTTCAATTGACAATTTTATCTGTCCAGCCCGATTTCCTCTGCAGGTGAAGCGTCTGGAAGCAAAAAACTCTGGGGATGCTGAGCCACCGTTAGACTTTAACACGGTGACAGAAAAGGCCACACTAACACTACCGTTTCTGGAGGGCGAGAAGAGGATCGTGGTGCATCAAGGGGGCAGTAATCAGGGGGCTAAAAAATCAGAAAATCCCTCTTCCGCGAGCACGGAGCCGAGCTCAATCCACCACGTCAAAGCCTTCCCTGGGGAGCAGGAATATTTGACGAAACAAATCGACCTGCTTGAGGACGGGGAGGTGAAGAATTCGTTTGAATTTAATTTTTCAGGGTGGTGGAACCCATGAGCCATGGCATGATAAAAGAGTGACATGGACCTCACCGACGTGGAGCTAGCGAGTTCAGATTTATCAAGTTCCGCTTCCGAAGCTTCGGATGCGTCTACTTTTGATGCCTTTGAATACCAGCAAGAAATGGAGGAGCTAAAAGAGGAAGAACTGCAACGCGAGGAAAACGACAACAGTCCGCTGCGGTCGCCGCTGAAAGGGTCTTTAGCAGTTTCAAAACACACACTTGGAGGAAATGCTTTCAATTATTCACAGGGATCCCTCTCCGAAAGGGTCGAAAAGTAAGCATCTGTCGGTGGGCAACGACGCAGATTTAATGAATCTAATGTCGGCGCCGATAGAGGTTCTTCTTGCTTTGAGGGTCGTCTTACATTTAAAGAATTTCCCCCAAGGATATTTTGCCGAAGAAGTTGCGGAAGAAGCTGGGGTTCTTCTCGAGTGATAAGAACGACATGGGCTCACCGCGCGTTGAGGGGTCTAAAAATGATGACGAAAAGGCTAAAGTGAAGAAAAAGAAGAAGAAAGCCAACAGAACTATCAAGGGCGTGCGAAAGAAAGTGAAGCCAATAACCGTGAATTCGGGACCGAAGGATAAAAGGTTTCGGACAGATGTGATGTCTGTGCGGAAAAGTCTTAGGACTGTGTACCGGTCTGTACCATTCGAGGACTTCGTGAAAATGATTAATTATATTCAGAAATGCTTGCGGTATATGCGGTCCGAAAGGCTAGACACCAATACCTACTGGCACGCCGACGATCCGCTCTTTGATAGCCTGATTGGCCAAAGTTCCTACGCGGTCACGTCGTTACTCCCGGCGATGGGCTTTGTGTTGCTCAACGAGACCTACTGGGTGTGGCCGGGAATCCATCTGAAAGGTGCGCTGGAGCGCACTTGGGGGCTCCGGTGCGTGCCCAAGGGCTGTTTAGGACTAAACCCCGCACGGATCGACGACATCATTCTACTCCTACGTCATTGTCAAGCTGCCGTGCAAAGAAAGGGAGAGTACGGCTTCAACGGCTTCTTCAAATAGTAATACTCGGAACGTTCTTGTGGCTAAAAAGTAGGCTGTGCGATTCATTCCTGTCCAAAATTGCAATGTGTTCTGGCTGGTTGTGGCTGGTCTTTTCGAATTCATCATCTGTACTCTCAGGGCTACGCATTGTGTGGAGAGATGCGTGTATTTCGTGGGAGGAAATATTCTCAGGGCTACGCTAACTGCGTCGAATACGTTCATACCGCGTAAACTAGGCTTAGCGTTGTAGTTTTGGACTTCGTTGTAGCTTTGGAATTCGTGTTCCGCAGGGCCAGTCACAATCCCGTCGGATTGTGACTCTCCAAACATTGCCTCGGATGACTGGTCGCAACTTCTCAGAAATCAACACGAGGAGTTAGTCGGGCTGGCTGGTTTATGCAACAGCATAAACAAACATCACAGCGCCCACATTATCGAAACGGTGAGTGTGCGTAAATGCGAGCCGGACGCGAGCTGGAAGGAAATGAGAAAAAATGCGGATAGTCTATTGAAGCTGGGTCTGTGAGGAGCAGGGAGCACCCAATTAACAATCTGTGGCGCAAAGTAGTGTTCCGCAGGGCCAGGAGGGCCACAGCAACAGCAAGCACAAGTCCCACTAGTAAGCCCAAACCCAAGCCCAGCGGCAGGAACACATGCTGCAGGGCCAGCAGGGTAGTTCTAGCACCCTTTCCAGCGCATTCCTGGATGCGAAACTGCCGGGCGCCGAGGGACTTGAAATGAATGAAGAAGCGGATGGGGCAGAAGGTTTGATTTTTCGGTTTTCTAGCTAGGAAGCACAGCAAGGTCTGAAACTTATAATAGAGCTTGGGGTACGGCGCAAGAAGCTGGTGTTGCGCGAGAAGCTGGTGCTATGGGTAGGACTCTGCTATGTGTTTCGGGATGCGATTCGGGATGCGATTCCCGGCTTGCGCGACCCCTTTCAGTAGCTCGAGAAGGCTAATACTCTAGTGTGGATCAAAGCGCTGCAGCTGGCGTTTGGTTCGTGGGTGTTGGCTCCTGCTGTGTGGGGACGGTGGCAGCCAACATATTTGTGACTTCTGGGCCTTGCGCGGTTGGACGCCGCCGACATAAACTAGACATAATTCCTGAACATATTTCTTTGTAGGCACTATTGTATCTTCCGCCCCCTTCGTTATAGTAAGAGGTGGAGCCCAGAAACAAAGTAGATCTGTTGATCGTGCGTTCGCGAGATCGTGCGTTCTAGTAGAATGTGTCGAAAAGCCCGCCGAAATCTAGTCCTGCTGTGTTCTTGCGGATGTGGATGGGGGCCATCTATTATGCAATTTCTTTTTCTCATTTAGTTCCAGTATGTTACAGTTTATAATATTCAGTTGAAGAAACGAATCTGCACACAGACCCCCTGCCTACAAAAACCCCGCCATATATTATTGGGACCCCCCCTGTTTTGACGCTTGTTTTCTTTTCAGAGAGTCAGTATTATAATGGCGGCCCTTGCGAAGAAAGAAGAATCTAAACCGACGCATAAGGAAAAGTCGTTTTTCTTGGTTTTTACGGCTGTGGTGCTTGCGATTTGGTGGTCGTACAATTTTTCGAGTGCTGTCCCCTCTAGCGAGAAGTTCATAGCCGGGTTTTTCCGGGAACGCGGTCTCGATATAGAGGTAGACTCCGTGGACTTGGAGGATTACAGTGCATTCCGAAGACACGCGGCGACGATTAACGCCGTGATTCTCGATCATGTATTCAGTTCAGTTTTGGCCCGTGATCCCAGTTCAGTTCTGAAGATCGAGTACCCGCGGCGGAGGTACCAGGTAACAGACGCGCGTGAAACGTCACTGTACTTGCCTCGGGAAATGGTTTTTTCGAGAAATTGTCCTCCGGGAGGGGCCATGTGCGCTTTCGAAAGGATATATTTGTATGTCTCGGAGTGGGTTGAGCCCCTGAAAGAGGAACTGGTCTCATCTGGGAAGAACTCGGTTCCGATGTTTTGTTTCGGTTCGTTGATGTGTCCGCGCTCTGCTAGTCGGCACATGAGCGCGGAGTCGATCGCATCAGCAAAACCTGCGGTGGCTTTCGGGGTGCAACGGGTGTTTGACCGAGATCTGAAGGTGCGGGAGGGCAGTCCTTTAGGGTATCCGTGTGCGGATGACGCGAGAGGCATGCTCAACCTAGCGGTGTTTTCGCCTTCTATGGAGCGTGAAAGAAGCCCAGCGAACAGCCTGCAGGGGATGGTGAACGGGTATTTGTTCTTGCCAAACTTTCCCCGTATTCATTCACTCTAGTGCCGTCGCGGATGTGACGTTGGAGGACTTGGCAGGGGTGTATAGGCGAGAAATCGGATACGACTTGGTCCCGACAGTGTATTTGGAGTGGCAAGACATGCAGAATTTAGTCAAAGCACTGGCGTCTCTAAAGAAAATAGCTGGTGGAAGTTTTTCAACAACGAAAATGTATGAAGAACCTCTGATTAAGGAAGTATTTCTTCAATTTTGAGGCGAGTTTGCGTCCGAAGAAATCCAACTTTTCAGGTGCTGAACAAGTACGGCAAAGTCGCGCACACATTCATGGCGCCGCGTATCGGGGATGATGTAGCGAGCTCTGACGGGTGGCGGTACGTTAATGAAGAAGTTTTCCCGCGTCCCACGTACTATGAAATGTGTCGCGACGCCGCATTCAGTTTGGGCGGGCCTGTGTTTCGGGAATTATTTTATGATACAACCAGCTGCTACATACGACAAGAGAAAGCTTGGAGACTGGCCTCGGTGCGTGAATGGGAGGAAATGGTTCAAAAGGGCGATGACAAAACCAAAGTCTGTGAGTGGCCGAAGCCCGCTGACTGAGGTTTGAAAGCGGTTGCTGAATTCTTGTATAAGGATAGTGAACCGGTTTTCCAAGCGTGTTCTTCTTCCACAAAATGAATCCCGAAGTCACTTAGCATAATATCAGGTGCTGAAACAGCATCATAAATCATAATAGTATTGAGAGAGCCGTAGTCCCCCCATGGTCACTTTTTTTTCTGAAGGACGGACGAGAGAATACTAATATTCTAGTTTTAGTAGTATTTGTTGGGAATTTCCGTGGAAATGTCAAAATGGTGTAGGAGGGTGTTTTTCCAACCTCTATGTTTTTCCACAGAGGTTGGAAAGATATCATATAAAAACGGCCCATGTCTCCCCAGCACATATGTATGGCGCGCCGGTGAAAATCTGTAAATTAGAGCGGTCACTTCCCAAAATTAGGGATGGCCTCAGCCTGGAGCGGGGGGGGGGACATTTTCGCCGAAGAAGAAGCGTATTGACGCCTTAGAATTCGTCGACGAGCTCCACGACGACATCGCATGCTTCCTCACCAAAGCCCATTGCGAGGCAGACGTCCTCAAATACTTAGGTCTTCAAAGTCTTTCGGAATTCTTAAGCAAAATTCTTCTGCGAATTAAGGGGGCAAGCTGATCTACGCAAGGCCATCGTGGTTGGACAAAGACCGATGGGTGAATGTGGAGGGCAGTATCTACAGTGAAGGTGCTCATTTAGAAAAGCCCTAAGCAGCGGCTCAATCAATCATTATTATGCAGATATCAACACCGTTGATAAATTACTGCGGACGTCGTCTGCGGATAATCCGGTCGACGGGGAAGATGCCGTGCCGTCGAGCAAGAAAAATTCTCTCGACCACGATCCTCGCTGGTTCTGGCCCCCTAGTAATTTGAAGGACGTCCGGAAAGCCAAGTTTTTCGGTATTCTTTGTATGTTAGATGCATTACCATGCAACCGAAAAGACTCTGATGCAAAACCGAAAAAGGATGTCCGCCGGACTCGAGCAAAATACGGTGGCCGAAAGTGGTGTCGAAAGTGAATCCGGAAAGTGCTGTGATACAACGTCAGAGCATCGATGAAGTATTTCTTACACCGCTATGAAGTATTTTTTCGAGCAAGTATTTCCGAGCCATATAGAATGATGGGAGCCATAAGCCTGTGGGACCCGAAGAGGACGACGGGCCAAGCGTATGGGACCAGGAGTCGGGGCCTGGAGAAGAGGAGGACGAAAACCCCGACGAAAACGAAGAAGGTGGTATGAAATGGAGGAATCGAGCTACGAATCCCCCAAGTACAGTTTAGCAGTTTTTTTGAGTTGGAAATTCTAGAAGAGTTGAATGACGTTCAAAGGGACGCTTCAATTTTCGTCATGTTTCGAGTCGGGCAACCTCAAGTACGCTGTGTATCAGGGAGTGGTAAGAGTTCCCACTAAGAAGAAGGTGCCCCCCCCCCACCTCAGCGTCTGAGGACGAAGAGGAAGGTAGTGCCGAGTCCAAATTCAATCAATCCGTGCCACTTTCTGGCTATCGTAGCGGGTTTGAAGCGTTTTTATTGGAGAACTAATTTTGTGGAAGGTTACACACGTGATAATAGGGAAGCGCGCGAGGGTGGGGGCGGTAATGGCTCGGCTGCTGCGAGGACGGAGTCGCTGCAGGAAGTCGCACAGCTCGCTGAGAAGATGAACAGTGATAATGCCTTCGATGGAAGCCGCAGCACGAGCTTTGGACTCGAGACAGAAGAAAAAACCGGTGAAGAAGGGAAGCACACGCCAGACGAAGACGAAGGCGAAAAAATGCCGAGCGACTCAGCAGCGTCATATACGAGCATTCCATGCTACGATTTGGTTCTGGACCACGACACCAACACGCAAGGGCATACGCAGTGGTTTTACTTCGCGATTCGCAACATGAAGAAAGGAGAAACTGTGCGATTGCGCATGGTCAACAACTGCAAAGGGACCAGTCTCTTCAACCAAGGCATGAAACCGGTTCAGGGAATAATTCTGTTGGAGATTGGAATTTTAGATTGAGTTTTGGAAGTTGTTTTTGTGAGGGATATGTAGGAATGAGCGATTTGTTTCGCAAAAAAGCTATGTTGGAGTGAGCGATATGCTAGCGACTACATTCGATCGCTGGAGCAACAAAGCGCGGATATGGGCGGGGAAGAAGGAGGTGGCGCCGCTAGAAGCTTTCCCCCTGGCGACCATTTGTCGCTGCTCTGGCGGCCACAGGGCACGAACATCGAATATACGCGGAACAGTATACCGCGCGTGCAGAACAAAGGCAACCGGCAGTCTGCGGCAGCGGTCGCGCAGAGCCAATACGCCAGTATGGCGGAGTACTACAACAGAGATGACAGTATCGGCGGTAAGAATCGGTTTTTCTTAGTTGCTGGGCGAATTTTTAAATGCAAAAAGATCCGGTTCTGAATGGAGCTGTGCAGCAAGGCCAAGGGGCTCCTAATAATCCGGTGAGTAGTTTTGCGCACCCGAAGAGTGGCGTGGCGACCACAGGGGGCGGGGGTGAGCCCATACCGGCCTACGTACCCCAGGCTAGTCCCATTGCCGCGTTTGGAGGTAGAGATTCACCCCTTGAGTTGGCTCTTTTTACCACCTATCCTATACTCGCAGGTCCCGGAGCGAATGGCGCCGTAAATCGGACGGGCGGACAAGGAAGCTACTACTCCTCGCTCTCATTCGATCTTACCTTTGAGTATCTAGAATTTAGTCGGAAAATATTCCGTGGCTGGTTGGTTGAGGTCTAATATTGAAAAAAGGAACGACGATGACACGGTCTACGTGGCGTATACGTATCCGTATACGTATCATATGCTGCGTACGTTGTTGACTACGGTGGAGAAATTCCCGAAGAAGCGGTGTTTTCTGAGGCGCAAGAGTCTCTGCACGACACTAGGCCGTGCAGATTGTGACTTGGTGTCGATTTCGAACTGGCAAGTGCCAAAAAAGGACAAGAAGTACGTGGTAGTTAGTTCGCGCGTGCATCCGGGGGAAGCGAATGCGAGTTGGCTGATGCAAGGCTTTATCAACTTTTTGTTGTCGAATACGCCCGAAGCTGCGGTGTTACGGAACCACTTTATTTTTAAAATTGTGCCGATGCTGAATCCGGACGGAGTGATTTGCGGGAACTACCGGTGCAGTTTAGCCGGCGTAGACCTCAATCGCCAGTGGCGGAGCCCCGACCCGTTGCTCGACAACAGCATTTACGAGCTGAAAGGCTTGCTGGCGAAGCTGAAAGGGGGCGTGGTGGCGCAGAACTTCTTCAATATGGAAAATGGTATACTTTTTAAAACCCTTAGTGCTTAAACGGTTATTGGTTTCCACAGACACGTCGAACACCGGGGTATGCGGTGGGGGACAACTTTTGGAAAAGAAGCCTGGACCGCAGAGCAACGGCGCTAGCGACCTCGTGATGTATCTAGACTTGCATGGGCACTCGAGAAAGACGAATCTTTTCGCGTACGGCTGCAGCAATTACACGGATTATCGGTTTTTCACGGTCCGCATGTACCCTAAGATCCTGTCAATCCTAATGCCCGACGCCTTTTCCTACCGTTGCTGCCGGTTATTTTTTTTTAAAGAGCCGGGTTTTTTTAAAATTGGATCAAAAACTAAAGGTTCGGCGCTGGAGGCCATGGCAAGCGGGGGACGGGGCGCGTGGTCGTGAGCAAAGACATCGGACTCACCGAGTCGTTTACGATAGAAGCGAGGTAAACTGCCGGTTTTTGTGTTTGTCCGAATGTTTTTCACGGGCTTCCTAGTTTCTACGGATGCCTGCCGGAGGATGAGCTGAAGGCGCAACAGAAGCTGGAAAGGCAAAAAGGGGCCGCCACAAACGGGGGCGACGAGGACGACGGTGGCAGCGACGGCGAAGGGGAAGGGGACGGGGGCCCCAGTCAACAGGAGAACGGCGACGGCCAGCTAGAAATAGCTGCTCGTGATGGTTCTTTCAATTGCTCTTCATGAGTGTCTCTTCGAACTATAAGCACCTAAATAGTTGCCCAAGAGCGCGCGGACCGTCTGGAGATGGAGATCCGAGGGCGTAACGAAAAGAAGATCGTGCTGTTCACGCCGCTGAGGTTGGAAAAGATGGGCGCTGAGTTGGCGCGAGGCTTGTTGATACACTTCCACTTGGCGCAGGAAGTAGCACATGTGGTAGCGCATCCGGAGTTGTGCCGGTCCACGTTTTCCATGAGTGGGCGGAAGAAGAAGAAAGCGCTGAATGGAGCCAATTGTCCCGATAACGTGGCCAAGCAGTTGTCCGAAATCGGTGTTAAAGAACTGGCCATGGGCGAAGGGGGTGCGGGAGCTCTCGCTCTGCCCACAGATGCTCTCGCGCTGGGTCCCACAGACTTGACGGATCAGCAGCAAGCCGCGAAAGCAGCTGGTGCGCGGGGAGGAGGCTCTTTGTCGAATCTGTATAGTGGTCTGGAAGAAGGAGGCGGTTCATCATCATCGTCGTCGGCGGCAGTTTCTTCTGGGCGCACCGCGCGGCAAAAGGAGGCAAGAAGAGCGCCGCTAGTGAATTCTAACTCTTATGACGAGGAGTTGGAGGTGCGCACGCTGACGACTGCGTCTGAGCAAGAGGAACAGGGGATGGAAGAGGAGCTGGAGGAGCAGGCGGCGCAGCTGGAGAAGTCGGCAGCGCTGGCGGAGTTTTTGAACGCTGGCGGGGACATGCCAGCGGACTTTGATGAGGTAGAGGAGTCCGAGTCGGGCTCCGGGGTGGAGTCGGGTTCCGGAGAAGAAGAGGGCGAAGAAATGGGCGGGAAGTCGCCCGGAGGTAGCCCTGGGTCTCGAAAGAAAAAAAGGAAGAAACGTGTGAGCCCGAAGAAAAAGCGGGAGCGGAAAGCCATGGAGAAGCAGCAAAAGAAGATGAAAGAGGAGGTGAAGGCCGCGTTTTTGAACACAGCCTCACCGGTGCTAGCGCGACAGTACAAGGAGATCAATGAAAAGTACTTGCACCGCAACGACTACCCGCTAGGGGGGGAGCCCAGTGACGGCGAGGATGGTAAGACGTATGATGCTAGGAAGAAGGAAGAGGCACAAATAGCGGCGGGTATGCCGGACTCGTCTGACGCGCCGCTGCCGGAAGACTCGGATCAGCCAGATACCTACGAAGATAGCTCGTCGGATGATAGCAGTAGCGACTCCGACGATGACATGGACCGTGAGAAAGACAGCGACGACTGCGATGCTCCTGGCCCCGCTATTGAGGCTGCAGTCACACCGGGCGTAGCGGTGGAAAAAACCGCTTCGAAGGAGAAGTCACCTTTAAAGCCCTCGAAATCAGGGGGAGCGTTACCGAAAGGCGTGAGTAAGAAAAAAAGCGGTAGCAAAAGTAAGGCGAACAAAGCCAACCAAGCAGCGCAAGCAATCGGTGGTAAAGAGGATCCCGGAGCTGCGAGTTACCTTGCCGTGGATATGTTCGACGATATCACATTGGATCAGGGGCCGGAAAATTTAGCGGCGGTGGAAAATGCTTTTTCGCCGCTTCAAGCCAAGGAAGCCGAGAACCCGAAAGGCGTGTCATTTACAGCGGAGGACGGCCTGTTGTCGATGACTGCGTCAGCGTGGGGGTCCTTCGAGGGGTCGCGGCGCCCCATGACGGTGCAGTCGCCGGCCGCGAGTCAGATGCAGGGCTTGAGCGCGGTAAATGTGGACGACCTGCTCCGGGACATCCAGAAAGAGCGGCAGAAAGGGAAGAAGGCCAAGAAGGAAGAGGCGGGTGAAGATGAGCCGCTGTCAGGGAGTGACTCGAATCCGAGTGGGGATAACCTGGCGCCGCAAAAACTGGAGTCAGTGCGCGAGCAGATCGGCACAAACAAGAAGTTCCGTAAGAAAAAGCGGATTCTCCCACATCAAGCGGCGAAGAAGCCGAATAGTATTCACGGCATCATGAAGAAGTATCTGCACGGCATGAGATCCCGCGCCGGGGATTCCATTAAGCAGCATCTGCAGCGAGTACACAGTTTAAGTTTACTCGATAAGATTGTGGCCTTCGGACGCACGACGTACATGAACAAAAACAAACGGATCGTGGACCCCTTCGAGAAGGCGTTAGCGGACGCCGAGGAGCATGGAGGATCGGCCGCGCGCGAAGCCATGATGCAGGAGTACAGCATGAGCAACAATCCTTTCGAAGTCATCGGTCGCGCGAAAGAGCTCGACGAAGACCCCGGCGGCAAAAAGAAGAAGAAAAAGAAGGGCGCTGACCGCTTCGGTAGTAGAGAAGAAAACCATGTGCATACAATTCCGAGCTTGGCCGCGTCCGCCTCAGCGCCGGATTTGCTTGGTCATGGCGCTGATGCTGAACCTCGAGTGCCGAAAGGTCCTATTATTGGGCCTCCAAGGCCAGCAAAAAAACCGCGGAAAAAACGGCGTAAAAACAACTGGGTGAGTCCATTGGTGGTGAAGGCAATGCAGCTGATCAAAGACGAGAAGAATGGGGTAGTGCCAGCTGTTTCGAAAAGTACCGCGACGAATACATTTGAGCCGAATCCGAACTCTAAGCCATTTGTAGATGATAGTACAGCATCGTTTTACGGAAGCTTTCCATATCATGGTAATATGGCGCAGACCGCGCACCCTGGCGGCTTGGAGCAATTTTCGCCGATCGTCGTGCGGTCGCAAGCAAGCGTGATGTCGTCGACAAACGGGTTTGACTCTACAGCCAAAGGACCTATAAAAGCGACCGCGTCATCGTTGGTAGCGACGAGAAAAATATTGCCAAAGAGTAAAGCGGGTCCTACTCTGGTGGAAGGTGAAGAAAATGGAGAGTGTTACAACAAAGAGAAAAGCCCGAGCTCGCCCAAACGGAGCGAGTGGATATCGCCCTCAAGCATGGGGCGGCCCGTAGGTGGTATTTCGCCAAAAGCGTCGCCGAAAGCTAATCAGGGTCTGCTGCGGAAAAGCATATCAGCAGAAGAAGATGGAGACCAGACGACGTTGCTAGACTCCGATGACAACTTGACGCTGGTGACGATCGCGAGCAGCAGTGCTGCGAGCAGCGCGTTAGTACATAGCGTGGTGAAAAGCAAAATCCTAGACAAGGTTGGCGGGGCCGCGGGGGTGACTACCGCGTCAGGAAATGCTTCGGCACCACAAACTGAAAATGCCCCAGCAGAGGACACGGATGCTGAGTTGGTATCTGTGTCTCGTCAGCCAACCGTAACACGAGAGGACGAGCAGCAAGTTGTTGAGACATCAGAGGAACCCGCGGCGGCGCTACCTACTGCTGTGATCATTGCGGCGGCGAGCCCTATTCGGGACTTGGACGGGCTGCCATCGACGGTGGATGAAGAAGGAGGCACTCTCGCGCTGGTGGAGGAGGAGCTGGCGCGGCCTGGTACCCCGGCTACCGCAGCGCGACGAACGGACGTGACGGAAGAGCAACAACAAGAGCCGGAGCAGAGAGAAGAGGAGCACGCTGAAGCAGAACTAGCCTCGGATGAAGACGAGGTCGAGGAAAATGAGTTTAGTGTCGCGCCGAGCAGTCCCGATCGAGTTAGCAGTCCCGACGTGAGTCCGAAAGAAAAGTGGCGCGACGACGGGGAGAAAGAGGAAGGGGAGAAACAGGAAGTGCAGGACCAGAGGCGCGCTAGTAACACGTCCGATGTCAGCACGATATTGGTTTTTTTGTTGTTGAAAAGTATGATTCAAGTTCCGAAAATTTATCAGTTGTCATCCGGGGTGGCCAGCAAGGAGAAACCAGCAATGGACCGAGATTTTCGCGTGAACGAGAACCTCTGGAACGCGGGAGAAGCTGCTGCAGAGGTAGCAGAGCAGGAGGCGTCAGCGACGTCGGAGGACCCGAGTTCTTTGGAACATAGCTCGGCGTCTAGCTGTTCGGCTTCGTCCGCTGCTCACGATGAGGTGGTTGCGCAAGAGGGTCGAGGTGCGTTGGAACCGCATGAACCGCGAACTGCATTTTCGGCGAACAAGGCCGCTCTCACTGTAGAGACGACACAGGGGCGAGACGAAGTAGAGAGGGAGGAGAACAGCGAGGAATTGGATGAGCAGGCGCAATGGTATAATGTGGAGTTATTTTTTTAAAGCCCATGTTTGTTCTGAACCCTCTTGCTCGAAAAAAGGATGCGCCGAGCCTACGACGAAGAGCATGATTTCCTGGGTGGTGATGGTGTTCCCTCGATGTTAGCAACGTCTTGCAGCTCTAGTTCCTCATCTTCGTATTCTAAACCAGGCAGCAAAGAAGCGTACATTCGTCCGGGGGGTGACGAATGTACAGATTTAGAAAAAATCATGTCTGGAACGGCGACCGGCGGCGGCGGCCAACTCGAGTCGCAGCTAATGTATCATAGCCATGGCTTCATGCAGCACGGCAGCAACACAAGCCGCAGCCACGGAGGCCTCAGTTACTTGGTATTGTAAGAAACATATTTTTCTCTGCATTCTAAAGGTGCAAATTATAATTTTGAAACTCATCTTAGACCGGGCAAAGCTTCTATCCTCGTGGTGATAATGCAGAGCAGAACCCGATGTCGCAGACCGCGAGGTTTTTCTGACTCCGATTGTTTTGAGCTTGATATGGCCGCGAATTGACTGAAAGGGGCTCGTCCGGAACGGAGTCGTGGGTGAAGGAAGATCGAGGTCTACAGGCGCAGCAGTTTCAATATCCTGGAGTTTTAAGCGGTATGAAGACTGGTTCCTCACCGCAGAAAGACACAACTGCTGGCACCCCACAAGGGCTTGCCAATGCTGCGAATCTAGCCAGCGCGCATCTCTCTCCCTCGGCAGCCAAATTTCGCAGGGAAACCGGCGGTTCAAATCTAGCATTGTCCCCGTCGTGGCGAGTGGTGGCGCATTCGAATTCTGTCAGCGGGGGGTCCGCAGTTCAGCCGAGTCCTGGATCTAGTTCGCTCACGCAGTCGGCTGCTGGGCATATACCGCGTGACGTCTCTTTGCGAAACATCAGACCCAGTGCTGTTCAAGGCCCTCTGAATATCAAGCCAACCGGACAAGTCTTCGCAGGGGAAAAAGTATTCGCAGATCTTGTGAGGCATTTCTGAGGGTGATATAAACCGGTTTGAAAAAAGTTTAATCTCGACGCGGGCATCCAGCCTAATTCCGGGCGTAGGAGTGGTTTGAGCGGGTTGGCGTCGTTGTCGATGAGCCCGCAGAAGGTGCCTCCCATCACGGATCTCGCGCAAGAACCCGCCTGGACCAAGTTGGCAATGTAGGCTCTTTTAACGACTTTTCACACAAGAATTTGGCTGACCCACAGGAACCCCAACCCGAGCGCCGGCTTCCTTCCAACGGGAATGCCAGGGAATGCGCCCATGGTACCTACGAAAAGCGACCCTCTTCGGGGGCCGGGGACGGGCACCGGCGGTGATAGCAGCGTCCTGAATGGGAATCAGTTCCTCGCCCCAGTGAACACCATCAATAACAGCGCGTCCGCGGCAGCTGCTGCAAGGTATTTCGAGTTGTTTTTCGCAGAGTGTATGCGCGGTATTTCGGTACAGGTCCCAGAGTATGGGGTCTCTGGGGACAAGTGGCCGCATGATCCTGGGGAATACCAGTCTAGCTAGCCTAGTCAAGAAAACGGGAGGTTCAACATTTTCAAACTCCCGGTTGCAAAGTTTTTTTCTAGGGCCAAGCACATCATCATTGTCGGTAGTGAATACGAACACGATTGGCAACGCAGTACGCAATGCCCCTGCAGCGAGCCCTGGTCATGTGCCTGCGGAGTTGGTTTAAGCTATTGTTTTTTTCAAACAAAAATCACAAATCCCCTAACAAACAGCACATCAATTCGCTAAACACGTCGGACACCGCTGGCGGTAATTCGCTTCCCGCGCACAGTCGGCTGTTCAGGAACGGCAGTGTGAAAGGTATTTGAGTGTGCTTTTTTTGATTTAGCCCTCTTGTAACACAGATTTGGGCGGTGGTAGAAGAACAGGGAGTAACTGGGCAGTCGGCCACCATGGTGGAGCGCCGAAAAAATCGCTTCCGCAAATGTCGCGATTGATGAAATAGTTCAAATATTTCCACAAATTATTCATCTTAGTACCAGAAATCAATCCAGAAACTGCAATGCAGTTGCAGCTCACTGCAAGAATTTGCTAAGTTGCGCTATTTTGTTTCTTTGTTTTGTTTCTAGAGCGAAATCGTATATTTTGGCTTACTACAATATTCACAATCTAAAGTTCTGTTAGAAGTTAAATCGAAAACCAGCTGTGAAGATACCTGAATTCTCGTGAAAAACCGATTCTGCGGTCACGGTAACTTGTCGAGATCTCTGTTCGGTGAATATGAATATAGTAAACCCGAATGGACTGGCAGTTTGTCACCCGTGTTTGTTGTCGGTTACAAATTTTGCAGTAAATTTAACACTCAGTTTTGGCTCTTCAAGTTTTTAGTCTATGTAAAAAAATTTTCACAAACTTGCAAGGATTTCAGTGTATACTAGAATTGAAATTTGGTATGAGAACGACGACGAATTTCAAGTGTGTCGGATGATTTCTCGCTGTACATATGGCAGTTCTAAATGTAGCTAAGCTCGAATGCGCAGGACCCTGACGGGCCTAACCCGACGGGCCGGGTTTTGAAGTATGATGTACAAATTAATTTCGCTATTAAAACTCGCATGTCACTAGTGTTCTGCTCGAATGGACATAGAACTGCAACCGCAATTTGGTAAAGATGGAGAGACTAAACGCAAACGAAATGGAGAGAGGGCTATTTGTCAAGGTTTTCGGTGGAGAAGTTCTTGTAGTGGCTCTGGTTATACGGTTATAGACAAAGATGTTGTTACGTAAGTTACTGTATAATTTGCTGTTCTTACCGCATGCCTTCCTCGTGCATGAAATGGCCCAGTTGTCAGTGCTTCTGCTTCATATGGTAGTGGCTCTATTAGTTTCATCTCTCCTGGCTAGAGTAGTTAAATACTAGAAACTCATTCTGTTTCAACACAGGCGATAGAGGATCACAATGACGCAGTGATTTCGAGATCGAGTACCGATGGGTCCGATGACAGTTGTGAAGCTTTGATAGAAAATTTCGATTGGCGGTAACTTAGTGACTTAAATCAATCTGCCCAGCGGTCTGAAACTCATAGTGACTGGGAGTTGGAGTGGCCTCTGGATGCGATTTTGGACGCGGATGGATACGAATATTCTGCATTCGACAAAGCGCTTGATGAACTACTAGACGAAAATTCCTCTGTGGATTTTGAGCCTGCTGATTCCTTTAACTTGAAAAGTCAACTCCTCCTCAGCGTTGCATCGAGTTAAGAAGAATACCGTATCCGAAACTAGTCTGCTTGTGAGACGAGTCTGCGAATTTAAAACTGCGAAGTAGTTCCGGGAGCAATATGCTGCCTCCACGTGGGAGCTTTCCGAATCAGCAGCAGCAGAATAGGTTGGGGCCTAGCACTCCGACGTTGATGCAAAAAGTGCATCGTCAGAATGTCATCAACTCTGCCGCTGCAGTGAATTCCGCCGCCGAAGCGAGCAGCGTGTCGTCGTCAAACGTAGTGTATGACCCTAATGCTAATGCGCGGGGTAGCGGAGCAGTCTCTGGAGTGGCTCCTTACGGGAACGCGTTTCAAAATATGGGTCTCAGGCAAAACCCGATGCGGCATCCGAGCATGTATATAGTAGGGCGTCGAATTCAATTGGAGAGGTATCTGAAAAGGTTCGCGCCAGTGGGGGTGATGCCAGAGATGGATAAGCGGCCCCGCGTGCCGGTATTGCACAAGCAAAAACCAAGCTCACCATCCAAGAAACAGCCGGTGAATGTGGTGATGGGAGGTACTGTTTCCTACTTCCTCCTTGGTGGCTGGGGGGGTCCCAGCAAGGTTTTCGCGAGAATCTGCTGGGGGCGCATATTTAGGTCAGATCTATGGGCCTGGCAACGTGCCATACAGTGCACGCGCGGGAGCTGATCGGTCTATCTATTGTGAGTTAAACGAGAAGGCAAGGGGACTCGTAATCTACATAGGCACGGAGTTCCGCAGGTGGTTCGAAATTCTTTACCCGCTGGCAAAACGAAGAAGCTCCTCACGCATGGGGCGAAGGTTCTTAATGTGAGAATTTGTGAAATTTTGGAATTCTCGCCATCAAAACAGAAGAAATCGCCGAAGAAAGGGCATTCCAAAGGCTCGAAATCGGCAGCCGACGATACGGTGGAGGTTTGGCCCCTCTTCGGCTCGTCTCGTACAGTCTTAAAGTCCCATGAATCTGAAACTACAGATGTCCACGGACAGTGGTCACCTAGCTCCGCCTGGCGTAGGACTTTCGATGCATCGCTTCTCCTCCCAGTCGATGAGCCCGGCAAGGGCAGGACGTATTGATTTTTGCTTTGGAACTTCTTCTTAAAAGAAACTTCAAAAACTCAAGCGTTCGAGTTCAATCCGGACTTTCGACCTAGTCTGGCACAGCGACCGTTCCACAGTGCGCGATTCGACCAACGAAAGTGAAACAGTTTCGCTTCACATTTTTTGACGCCCCTTTTGACTTAGGAATAGCGTAGGCTCGGATCAAGGCGGCGGGTGGTTCGGTACGCCAGGATTCGGTATTCCGAGTGTTTGAAATGGCTCACTAAGTCCAGCCTGAAAATAGGTACTCCCGGACTCTCACCTGGGTATCCGACGCGCAGTCCTCGAGACTACCAGGGAAGGTATTTCCCTCAATAGAAATGGTATTCTCAACGGTAACCCTCGTAAGGTTTTGC
>Ga0099797_100822_pt1 | contig 18269 bp, 13 predicted proteins | sample Uncmet_Sort48C_1_FD_89871 | JGI IMG/M metagenome (GOLD analysis project Ga0099797, IMG submission 89871) | Marine eukaryotic communities from CALCOFI LINE 67, Pacific Ocean - C012_Sort48C_1 | ecosystem: Environmental > Aquatic > Marine > Oceanic | place: Pacific Ocean: Monterey Bay | collected...
AAGGGATATAGACGGCGCCATGGTATTGGACCAGAAAAGAAAAACACAAACAAATATAGACACATAAGATGTTGAAGGATGAGCGCGGTCAGGAGGAAGGGAAACATGTTTGGTTGCTTGTTCATCCGTTACAATCATCGACGAAATTGAAGACTAGTTTCGTCAAGGTTGTTTGGTATGCATCGATAAGTATATCGTTCACATTCGGTGTTAATCAAAAACTTTCGAAACGGGTATGCGTTGTGTTTAGACTCATCAGGGGTGTGTTTTGCATCGAAGTTGCATCTGGGAATGGTTTAAATCATTGCACAATCGATGAGACCCACGTTTGTTGGGTGTGTGTTTTTTCATCATTTGGGGGAGTTCTGTTGCCAGCCCATCAGGGAGAACATGTTCCCCACAAAAATGCGTCCAACACGACACAACACATTGATTGTTGATGGGAGTTTGGAAAATAGCCTAGTACAGTGCAACCCTCATGCTTTAGTCTGAATTTAATTGGTTTCAGTTCCCGGAAGTGGTCTCATTGGATTCGCCTCGAGGTTCCTTGCTATTCTGAGGCAGATATGCACCCAGAACTCCGCTGCGGTATTTGACGGACAAGAAAACCACTGGAAGGTAGCTAATAGGGTTTGACACTACAACCATATCCACCAAGAGGAAAATTTCATTTTTGAACTTGGGGTCAACATTTCTTATTGTTTAGTGTGAATTTAATTGGTTTCAGTTCCCGGAAGTGGTCTCATTGGATTCGCCTCGAAGTTCCTTGCTATTCTGAGGCAGATATGCACCCAGAACTCCGCTGCGGTATTTGACGGACAAGACAACCACTGGAAGGTAGCTAATAGGGTTTGACACTACAACCATATCCACCAATAAGAAAGTTTCATTTTTGAGCTTGGGGTCAACATTTCTTATTGTTTAGTGTGAATTTAATTGGTTTCAGTTCCCGGAAGTGGTCTCATTGGATTCGCCTCGAAGTTCCTTGCTATTCTGAGGCAGATATGCACCCAGAACCCCGCTGCGGTATTTGACGGACAAGACAACCACTGGAAGGTAGCTAATAGGGTTCGCCACTAATGGGTTTAATTCAAATGGGGATTAAACTTTAATGATATTAGACCCCGCTCAGGGCGATTATATAAGGAATACGACAAGGAATTTGTTCTAATGAAATAGACAGCACGAGGGGCGTGGCCCCAGGGGGGACCAGGGGCTATAGGGACCATTACAGGGATGATTAGGAAGTGAATAGGACAAATACAAATATATTTGTATGATTGTATGTTTTATGGAGTTGGGAAGCTCTGGTGTGGTACGGTTTTGCTGAGGTATATAGTTGAATCATTTGGGGGAGTTCTGTTGCCAGCCCTCCAGGGAGAACATGTTCCCCACAAAAATGAATCCAACACGAAACAACACATTGATTGTTGATGGGAGTTCGGAAAATAGCCTTAAGCACAGTGCAACCCTCATGCGTTAGTGTGAATTCAATTGGTTTCACTTCCCGGAAGTGGTCTCATTGGATTCGCCTCGAAGTTCCTTGCTATTCTGAGGCAGATATGCACCCAGAACTCCGCTGCGGTATTTGACGGTCAAGACAACCACTGGAAGGTAGCTAATAGGGTTTGCCACTAATGGGTTAAATTCAAATGGGGATGAAACTTTAATGATCTTAGACCCCGCTAAGGGAGATTATACAAGGAATACGACGAGGAATTCGTTCTAATGAAATAGACAGCACGAGGGGTGTGGCCTCAGGGGGGACCAGGGGCTATAGGGACCATTACAGGGATGAATAAAAAGTGAATAGGACAAATACAAATACATTTGTATGATTGGATGTTTTAGTTGAGTTGGGAGGCTCCGGTGTGGTACGATTTTGCTGAGGTATATAGCTGTATCATACCACCTTTCATTATGTTATACCTAGCTGTAGTTTCGGGACAAGTTTTAAGTTGCTTTCGGTTTTGTGTTCTTTCGTGCTTCCAGTCCCTGGAGCCCGTGAAAAGAAGTCGGGGACGTGTTCAAATGCAATTGGGGTGTTTTTTGCATCGAATTTGTATGTGGAAATGTGTAAAACCATTGGACAATCGATAAGATCGTAACATGTCGGGATTTCCACATTTCGGGGAGTTCTTGTGCCAGCCCTTCGGGGAGAACACATTTCCGAAAAACGCTTGAACACTTTAAAGTTTTTAAGCACCCAAATTACAGCTAGGTATATCTCACGGTGTTGCATTCTATGGTAGGACAAGGACCTTAGTGCAGACTCCTCAGTAGTCTTGTAAATGACAAGTCTCAATGGTAGCGATCAAGCTCTCGTTGGACAACTTAGGCCAACCATATAAATATGCAGTGGTTCTTCAATTAACTATGTGATCTGCGTGTGCTTGCATGGTTTTGCATTTGTTCTGCATTGCTTGTGTGTTCATGCTACATATGTTTATCACACCATTAATGAAATTCGCGAACATGTCTCGATGTTGACCAAATGATGTTCCTGTACTTGGGTTTCTGAAGTGATCGGCCGAGGGGCGGCCATGGAGCGGGCGGGGGGCCGCCGAGGGACGGCCATGCTATACATATATATGGGGGTTTCTCGTTTGTTTCGCTGTGGGGGATTCATACCAGGACCGTTATGTAAACGGGGGCCCATGGGCCCAAAGGGTCCCATGGGCCCATGGGGTCAATGGGCCCCATGGGGCCTATGGGGCCCATGGGGCCCATGGGCCCCATGGGCCCCATTGGCCCAAGGGGTCCAAGGGGACCATGGGGCCCCATGGTCCCCGTTTACGTAGCATCTACGCAACGGTGTTGGGGTAAGGGAAAAAACGAGAAACGGCCATATAATTATAAATACATCTCTGAGCACCGCTTGATCTAAGGTCCTGGCCTAGACCAGCCAACAACCCAGCCCAGCGCTTGTTCCCCCCTCCACGTGGGTTCACTAATGGAACCGATACAAATTTGTCTATATAATTGGGGGCATTCTCGGCTGTGTAAAAAACAAATATCGAAAACTGAACCGTGTTGCAAATTACGGCTTATTGCTCCAGGGGGGCAACGGGGTGTATGAATAGGGATCTTGAATGTACCTTTGTCCTGCCCGCCTACCTGAGCCCGGCCCGCCCGGCCCCACTTGCCAGTCGCCCGCCCGCCAACCGAGTAGCAAGACATGCAACTAATCATTTAACAATATCTGTATAATATATACATATATATATATATATACATATGTATATGTACTGGTGGCGGAAAAACTTAAGCAACATCTAATGCTTAATTGCCGGCCCCGGAACCCTAAACCTTATTTTCCGACCCCGAGGCCCCTCAAAACTGGTCGGGGACATGTTTAGATGGGTCTGGGTGTTTTTTTATATATCGAATTCGCACGTGGAAAATAGTTCAGGGTTTTGACCATCTGGGGGAGTTTTGTTTGCCAGCCTTTCGGGGGGACCACATTTTCGAAAAGCGCACCCAAAAACGAAATCTGGCCATCATATTGTATCTTCAATGCCCAAAACGTGCGTTTGTGCCGAACAAGTTATAGAGCTCCAGAGCACCAAAGTGTTGCGTAATTAAGTCCACCAACCGTGTGTATGTATGTGCATATATAGAAGGTTCATTTCTAATTGTGCGTGGAGTCGGCAAATTAAAGCACTGGTTGCATGCCCTTGTTTTTACCTCTGTGAAGAATTACAAATGAGGAGGGCGGGCGGGGGGCCCATGGAGCCCGTTGCCGCAGCTAGGCTGTCCTCATTTTGAATTATGTGGAATTTTGGTAATCTTCAGAAGCTGTTAAAAAAAGGTGGCATTATCGTATCGGGAGAGCAAAAACAGACATCTGCCAGAAAACAATTTTTTTAACCGTCCCCCTTGATTTTTGGCGCAATTCCTGACGACACCTTAAGCTCTCGGCGAGTGGTCCCCACACCGGTAGCCCAATTCACCTAAATGTCACGATTTGGGTCCAGAATCGACGGTTTGAGTTGAAACTTTGTCCAAATCGATCCGTATCGGTTCACATAACAATTCAAACCATTAGAAACAGTTGAAAACCATAAAAACTATGAACTTTCCCTCCGATTATGCGCCGTTTTTTGTATTAATCGGCCGCCCCCATACGAATTATGTGGAATTTTTGTATGGGGCCCAATGGGCCCGTGGGCCCGTAGTATGGGGCCCAATGGGCCCGTGGGCCCGTAGGGTCCTGTGGGCCCATGGGGCCCATCGGTCCCAAGCCGGCGACCGGCAGGGGGCCGGCGAGCGGCGGGCCCGGGCGGTCAAGCCAGAGCGGGGTAAGAAAACATCGAACTTGAGCGACGCCAATATATACATACCTAGCTGTCTTTTTCGGGGCAAGTTTTAAGTTTTTTTAAGGTTTTGAGTTTTTTCGTGTTTTCCGATCCCGGAGCCTTCAAAGGGGGCCGGGGACGTGTTTAAATGCATCGGGGGTGTGTTTTGCATCGAATTTGCATATGGAAATGGGTAAAATCATAGAAAATCGATAAGATCCGAACATTTCGGGATTTTACAATTTTGGGAGTTCTTTTGCCAGCCCTTCAGGGAAAATACATTTTCGAAAAACACACCCAACACGGAAAATGAAAAGCTTAAAACATATCAAGTTTTTAAGCAACCAGATTACAACAAGGTATATGTATATTAAAAACAATCCTGCCAGCCCGCATTATGATGAAGTGACCGGTTTCCATAAAAATTACCATTTTGTCGTTGGGTGCGTTTCCGAGAATGTATTTCCCCCGAAGGGCTGGCCAAAGAACTCCCCAAAATGGGTTTGCCTGGCGGGCAAAATCTTAGTTAGGATGTCCCATCCGTTTGCTCTATTTCAGACTCTCCCAACGACGCACATATAAGGCAACATTCGAAAATTGACCGAGAATTAACATAAAACATCCCATATATCCAATTGCCTTCGCCCTACCCGCCACCGTGCCTTGCTGTGTTTTCGTGCACGAGTTAGAGAGGCAGAATGTTTGGGACACATAAAACACATGCGACGTTGACATGCGGAGGGCTTAATTCTATCAGTATTCTGCAATGTTCCGAGCCAGGAGGCCCCGGGGATATAGCCAAAAGTGGTTCAGAAGCTTAATTTTATGGAGTGCACGAGGCGAACTTGTTGGAGTCGGATTCCAAATCGTGCATTGTGGCTTCGGATCCTCTTTTGGGGCGAGCTGTCGCTATTGGGCTTTGCAACTTGACTGGGAAAACTTTGCCTATACTCGCCACTGGCAAGGATGTTGGTTTGGACTACACGGCTGGAAAGAAGAAGGCTACCGTTACCAGCAAAGGTCGGGCTGCAGCTGCCAAAAAGAAGGTCTCTTTTGCCAAAGCCTTGGGCATCCGCATGCGGGTTAGAAAGAAGCTCTACTTTGCCGGGGCTAGACCGCAGTCTGACTACCACTCGATGGCCATGGGCATGGATCCAGTCGAAAGGCAGAAGTCCAGAGCTCTTGCACACCAGGCGGTCTGTGCTGGCAATGCTGCTGGGAGGTCGGCCACCATTGACATTGCAGTTTGCTTGGGCAAGCGAAAGGAGCCCTTTCTCCTGACTACCGTTGCCTTGGTCAGGGAGTGGCTGAAGTGGTGGAGAAGGTCCCCGGATCAGCACATCAGGGCGACCCGTGTCTGGATGGCGATCAAGAAAACTATGGTTGGCGAGAAGCTGGCAAAGAAGAGGTGGTCGCTTGCTAGGGGCCCGATCGGAGCACTTATTGCCACTTTGTTGGAGATTGGATGGGTGCCTTGTGGGCCAACTAGATGGAAAGATCAGGGAGATGCACTCTGGAGGGCAAGTGGGAAAAACTTTGACGAGCTTAACAAGCAGCTGGAGAACGATGTGCACAAGTTCCTTTGCAGATCGAGCACTGTGCCGTGGTCGGAGGGGTCTGGTGATGGGCTGGACTTGTGGTCTCTGCAAACCATGGTTGCCAAGTTGGAGGACAAGGGAAACTCTGCAAAGGCTGGCGTCTACAAGTCCATTGCTGCTGGTGGTGTTATGACTCTTGAGAGGAGGTTCCCAGACTTAGAGCCAATGCACCCGCTCAAGTTGTGTAGAAATTGCCGAAAAGAGCCGGAGACCGCCTTGCACTACTTCTATACTTGCGAGTGTCTGCCAAGTTTGTACGGCGAGGTTGCTGCCCATAGTGAGTCGGGCGAGGAGAATGCCGAGAACAAGGACTATGCTGCTTGTGCCATCGCCATCAACAAATCTCAGCACTTGGTCGACGATGCAGTCTTGGGTTGTGGCTCTAGGGAGCAAGCTTGCTTCTATCTCAGAGGCCTTATTCCGGCCAGTTGGACTACCTTTGAAGGAGAGCACTGTGTGCAGGAGCGAAGGTTCGGGCAGGCTTTGGAGGCTGAGTTGGCGAATGTCAAACATGTCTTTGTGGATGGGTCGGGCTCTGACAAGGACCCTCGTCTTAGACGGTGTGGCTATGCAGTTGTGTGGTTGGACTTTGGTGCCGAGGTCGATGGCGGCTATCCCAATGCGAAGCTCTTGGGGAGTGTCTCTGGAAATGTGTCTATGAGCGACCAAACCGTGCCCTATGCCGAGCTGCTTGCTTTGCTGCAGGCTTTGAGAAGCACCCAAGGGGATGTTACAATCTGGTCCGACTGTGCCTTCGTGGTCAATGGCTACAACAACAAGAGGTGGCGGTTGGAGGTGTGCAAGTTCCACTCTTTATGGCAGAGAATCCATTGTTGTGCTCAGGGCAGGGAGGTCCAGGTCCGGCGGGGAAAGGCACATGTTACTCAGCAGCACTTGGAGAACGGCTTGGTGGAGACGTGGCAAGTGATGGGAAACGAGGCAGCAGATGTGTTGGCAAAGTCGGCGGCTGCAATTGATCCTGCACACCCGGCTTTTGTGAGGAGCCTTGCTTGGACCGAGGACAGGGCTCGTTTGATTAGGGCCAGGCTGTATGCGATACACAAGTGGCACCTTGAAACCAAGGCCATGAGTGAAATCGAAGACACTGAGGCTATTGCTGTTCAGGCTATGGCCCGGCAGATTGGCAAGTTGGCTGCCCACGAAAAGTCTGAAACTGGCAAGAGAAAGGCCCAGGAGGCTGATGTTAGAACTTTTCGTGGGCACCCGACACATGCAGTTGTGGAGTATGCAGGCTTTTTTGTTTGTACTTCGTGTGGGGCGAGGGCTCGTTGTGCCAGACCGGTTTGCAATTTCCTGGGCACCGCTTGCAGAAGGCAACTTGCTACTCCTTACTTTGCGAGAACCTTAGCTCGAATGAGCAAGGGGCTGACGATCGCCTAATTGGCGAGGCGGAGGCTGCTGTGGCTGATGAGACTTCGAGGTACGGCATGTGGCATGCACATGTGCACACCCATAATTGGCAGAATAAAACATTTTTTAGGCCTAACCAGGGATATTGGAAAAGAGGGCTTCTGAAAACTCTTTTCTAGCATTTTGGAGGCTTGGCTAGGGATATTGGCAAAAGTCACATCAGAGAGCCGATTTCTAGGATTTCGGAGCCCTGGCTGTGGAGAGTGGCAAAAGTGATTTCAAAAAGCACTTTGGAGCTTGGCCAGCCAGGGATCTGAGCAAAAACAATTACAGAACGCTCATTTCTAGGGTTTTGGGAGCCTTGCCGGGGAGTTTGGCAAAAGTTGCCCCAGAGATTAATTTCTAGCTTTTTGAGAGCTTGGCTGGCGCCATGGGCAAAAGTGGCTTCAGAAAGATAATTTCTAGCGTTTTTGTGGTCTGGCCGGGATATGGGAAAAAGTTTGTTCATAAAGCTAATTTGTAGCATTCTGGTGGCCTGGCCGGAGATATGGGCAAAAGTGGCGTCAGAAAACTCATGTCTACAATTTTGTGAGCCTGGCCGAGGATATGAGCAAAAGTAGCCTCAGAACGCTCATTTCTAATTTGTTGGGGTATGTAATGATATACAGATACATTATTTAAATCATTCAAATCATTTGAATTCTTAAAACTATTTGAATATCGTGCTTGATCCACACCCGTGGTTCGGGGGTGCCGCGGCACTTGTGGCAGGCATTCACAATATTTAACTATTGATTTTTTATAGTGCAAATAAGTTTAACGTCGAGTATCAATTAAGGTAGTCAATAATCAGACGGTTGAGATTAACTAAATATGTCACATAATCTAATTCATAAATTCAACATCATACAATTGCAAAGTATTTCAAACATTTTAGATATGTGGACGTCCGAAACAAAGCTGTTTGATTTTGTTTAAAAAAAGGTGCCGATTACGTAGGGCACCAAATTGAGTTGCAGAGCCGGCCAGCCGCCGCTGCCCGCCCGCCGTGCGCCGCCGCGGCCGGCCGGCTTGGGCCCCATGGGGCCCCACGGGCCCCATGGGCCCCATTGGCCCCATGGGCCCCATGGTTCCCATGCCCCCCCTGGGCCCCATGGGGCCCATGAAGGTTTATGGTTTGATATTTTGTTGGCCGGATTACGTAGGATCCGCCGGTCTGTTTCGGACACCCACATATGTATTTTTAAATATTCGAACATTGTGGTTGCTCCGCGCCCGTTGTTCGGGAGTATCGCGGCACCTGTGGAAGGCACTCCCAGCATTTGAAGAACTTAAAAATGGATGTGTATAATTCAAATACTTCAACGGTCTGAATTGCAGGCCGGTTCAAAAATGCAGCTTAATGCAGGATGATATAGATCTTAGTCAGTTAGTTAGTAGGCTAGGTCCCCCGGTCCCAGGCCTTTACTTTATCATCATTCTGCCTCTATAGCTGCATTCACACCCTGGATATGTATATATGTAGATACTCTAGTTGTACGCGTCCCTTTAGGCTAGGTAGGTGCACCATTTGTTCGCCCTGTTGCACTTAGGATCCAATGCTTATCGAAGAGTTTCGCAATGAAAAAATACTTCAACGGTCTAGTATCAGTCAAATTACTCGAATCACTTAAGCCATCGAGATTCAGCAAACAATTTGAATAGTTGATTTAATCCATTCCGTATTATACATTCAAAGTGTTTACGGTCTTTAAGTTTGTATTAAAACTCCTAAAATATTGTGCTTGCTCCACACCCGATGTTCGGGGGTGCCGCGGCACCTATGGGAGGCACTCATAATATTTAAAGAGTTTACAAAATCAAAATAATTATTATAAAGATCGTTTTCCAGTATGAGTTAAACCAATCAAATTAATTTACGTGAAGTACCTTAATAGTCTTAATAATTCAAGTAATTCAATTAACAGTATACAGATAAATTGGTTAAACCACTCTAACAAATTCAAACAAGCTCAATAACTTAATCGATTTAGTTGTATTACGGCAATGCAATGAAGCAACTTATCTGAAGTTGGTAAGTAGTTCTAATAATTCAACTAATTCAATCAATGCTATAATATTGAATTATGTGTCCCTGAGTACCGCCGCTCCATACATTGAAACTAGTGACACTACCACAATACCGTATATCGAAGGGGACCACTATCGCGATTTTTGAATTGTGTTGGACATATTTGGAGATTGCCATTGAAGGTGCACATGTATTGGCTCAATGTGCAAGTAATTTGTGCCGGAGTACCGCCGCTCAATACATTAAAATTAGGGACGGTACCACAAAGCCGTATATTAAAGGGGCCACTATCGCGATTTTTTCCATTGTGTTGGACAGTATAGAACACACATACATATATATATATATATATATATCACTTTTCTTTTTTTTTGAGTTTTAGGTTTCATTGCGCTCTTTTGGCTTGTCTATGTTTTCGTGCTCGAATTAGAGAAGCAAAAATAGATGTTTGGGTGCACGTAAACACACATGTGACGTTGACATGCGGAGGGCTTATGCATTCGGGGTTCTGGATAGTATAGAAGACACATTGGAGGTGCACATGTATTGGCGCAATGTGCAAGGATTAAGGGTTAAGGCTTTTGTTGTTTGTTGTTTGATGTTTAATGTTTGTTGTTTGGGACATTCGTGCCGGAGTACAGCCGCTCGGTACATTACAAGTAGTGACACTACCATAATATTGCAGCCTAAAGGGCGTCTCTATCACGACTTTTTGAATTTTATGTTTGAAATCCCGCTTGGTACATTAAAATTAGGGCATTGCATCCTAAAGGACGCCATTATTGCAATTTTTTGAGTTTTAGGTTTCATTGGGCTCTTTTGGCTTGTCTTCGGTGGTCTCTGGGGTCCCTTGGGCTGCCTTGGGTGCCTTTGGACGGCCATAGGGGCTCCATTTGTCACCTTTGGGGATCCATTAGGGCGCCTCTGGCGCGTCATTGGGCTCCATTTGTCGCCTTTGGGAATCCATTGGGGCGCCTTTGGGTGTCATTGGGGGTCACTTTGGGGGTCTGATGTTTGGAGTTTGGGACTTTGGGCGATTTTTATTTTTGTTTTTCTAGAAAAACAAAACGCACCATGAAGTGTCCCAAGTGTGAGAAAACCATAATATTTGTGATCCAAATAACGGATTCGGAAAAAACAGATTTCCCGTAAAAACGCGACATCGAATTCGTATGCATATGTGTTGGTATAAATGCACTTCCCTCAGATTCGTTTACCAGACTTTTGTAACCAAAAAACATTTTTACTATACCAAACGGTCACGAAAAATCAATCTTAAAATAGGAGAATCATGCCCCGAGCTTGTGTAGGCCCTCAAAACAATTCAATTGAGAAACATGTACTACAACTCCTCGTGAGCACTCCATTGGTGCCAGAGGCACGGTGGCGGATACTTCCTATTAATCCGGTACAGGTTAGCATTGCTTCTCAATCCACACGGCGGACAGGGGAGTTCCTTGCTATGTTTAAACTCCCTCGCCCGTGTTGCGAACTCAGAGTTGCTGCAGACTCCAATTGATAGCTACAGTGGATCTCACAAATTTGGCTACACCCTAGAGTTAATATACATATATATATATTTATTTATATTCATATTATCGGCCCCATGGGCCCCGGGAGCCCATGGGGCTCGTGGGGCCCATGGGGCCCGTGGGGCCCACGGGGCCAACGCCGGCGGCCGGCCGGCGGTCGACAAGCGGCGGGCGGGTCGCGGCCGGACGGCGAAAATTATTCTTAAATTGAGAACGACTTCAAATGACGAAAGATAGAGTATATAGGGTTCATACAAAAAACATGTGTATATATATGGCCACACTATGAAGTAAATTCGGAATCGGTTTCAGTACCCATTTTGAGGTTGGGGTGTATCAGAAACCACTTGTAATAACAATTGTTGCGGTCGAAGGATGCGCATCGTCCTTACTTGTCCGTAGACAACGCGCTTCTTGATTAGTAACAAATAATGAGCTCGTCCGGCCGCCAACTATTCACAAAACCCAAATCCCAGTCGAAACAAAACATGTAAAGCCTAATTTAGAGCCGGATACATGGAATGTCAGTCCCAGACCATTTTTCTGTGCGTGTTGGTTAGCAAAACGCTTGTGTTGTAAACCTCTTTCGAAACTCCAACATCGTAGAAATTACAATTGGGGCAACAACAGAAAATACATGCGGAGGCAAATACTGGGAATACTAGCAGGGCCACATGATGAATCACCATATGGTGGCCGCCTTCTAGCCGCTAGTATTTTCAGCGTTTGCCTCCGCATGCCTTCTGTGTTTTTGGCCCATCTTGTATTTGCTGCTTTGGCCTTGCATCCATAGGCAGGCAGGGGCCAAAAATCCAGGTGTTGCCTAATTAATTAGGTCAACAGTAATTGATCAATTCCATGACTTGGCCGGACCCGGGGCCGGCATGAATTTCCGGCCCGGCACGACCAGTTGGGCTTAATTTTAAGACGAATGAACCATTTCGGAACTGGTAGCAAAATCCCATCAGTCTCCCCAACAAATCGAACACTAATTGAAAAGTTCATCTTGTTCAGCGCAATCTGGGTTTCAGACCCCGGGATGGGTTCCCATTTGGATTCGTCTCGAAATTCCGTGTTGTTGTGTGGTATCGATGTTCCCGGAACTCCGAAATGGACCCGGATCGGACAGAAATCGATGTTGGGGCACCCCTTCAAAAACATCTTTCAATATATTGTATGCTCGATGTCTGTTGGGTTGGTTTCAAAATCCTATCAGTTTCGATTGAAGCAAAAATCCCAATTCAGTCTAACCCTCAAATGGATGGAAGAAGAAATGGTCAGGCAATTTACTTGTCCAGTCCCTAGTTGGTGCTGTCCTAAATTCCATAAGTGCGAAGCATGGGTGGCAGGCCGGTTCGTCATTTGTTTCGTATCTGGGTTGCATTAATGTCACATTGATTTCGCATGTGCTTCGCAACTCGATCAGTAATCCGCACATGTGTTACATTGATTTCGCATTTGATATGTTTCACATTTTCAGGTGATCGGCGAGTCAACCCCTTTCGTGTTTAGTTCAGGGTTCAATTGAGTTTGCAAATGCGCTTCATCGCATACCGTTCTCGCAACCTTTCCAAGGCCGATATTCCGTACAAAACAGAGGCGGAATTGTGTTTAGCTTTCTTGTGCGTCCTTTTGAAGCCCGAAATCGTGATCCACATGAAACGGTGCCTGTTTCTATACCTGTCGCCCGCCTTTGTCGAGACGGCCGAATTCCGCCTTCATTATGGGAGTAGCAAACTTTCCCTGCTATGGGGGGTATCAATCCTGGAAGGGGGGTTATCCAAGAGGGCTTCGCCCAGACCGCCGCACTTGGAGTTTTATTGCGAAGCGAATGCGGAAGCGACATTGAAGCGAAAGTGAGCATATACGATGCGTTTGCAACGGATTTGAAGCGACATCAAAGCGAAAGTCAGCATATGCAATGGTTGTGCAGCGGATTTGAAGCGACATTGAGGCGAAAGTCGACAAATGGGATGCTTGTGCACAACTGAAACGAAAGTCCGCATATGCGATGCTTGCGCACCGATTTTTGCCAGAATGACACACACACACACACACGTTTTCATCACAAAAGTCCGTGTGTTTATTTTGAGGACAGCATACTTTGATTGAAAACATGGCTTGGTGCCGCCCCCTTAGCTGACTTTGTGCTCATTTTACTGTAATCTCACAAGTAATTTTACATATGATTGAACACAGCATCTCTCAATATGCTGTTACCGCTGTGGTAAAGCACAAGCAAGGTGGATTCGCAGGCTACCGACTCTGCCACCCAGCTCTGGAACTCGATGCATGCATTATTGAATCAAAGTTCGCACTGGAAGATTAATAGATAGCCAGCCTACAAACAGCCAGCGGACAAAGCTTCCTGGATGGCTGGCTGGCTTGGTGGGCTGGCTGATTGTCGGGGCTGGTGTGGGATACCTGGGCAGAGCCAAGCTTAATGGTTTGAAGCTTGAGACTTTTGGTGCAATTGCGGGTGCCACATGACCTGGCCCGTGTTGTCCCCCTCACGATTGCACCAGAGGTCTCCAGAATCAACGCTTTAATTATGGTTTTCTCACATTTCTGGAATTGGATGTTGTCTGTGGGGACGAAATCCTGGGTTTGAGGCCACGGGTGTCGGGCCACACCGGGTAGGCTGTCGCAGGCTGTGGCCCCGGTTGTCGGGCCACACCGGGGCGGGCTGTGGCGGGCTTGCGCATCCAGAGTCGTGCTCCTTATAATAATCGAATGCTCGAATAATTAGGAGGAGGCTGTAGGATCCGAGGAATTGTTAGAGATGTCCATATCCATCTTGGCTCAAGGCACAGTATGCTGTTAAGTGTAAATCCTACCAGGGGGTGGGCCGCTTCCGACTATTTATGCTGATTGGGCCCCTTGTGGCTCTTCAGCTGGCCGTTCTGGCCCGCGTTCTGATTGCTCTGCCCTCGGTATTCGCCGAACTGGCCCATTGGGCTCCACACTGTGCCGCTCGACGGTTAGTTTCCCTCAATCTTCCCTCTCGCAATGGCAATCGACCCAAAGAAGGCTGCTGAAAGCCCCTCGAAGGCTGCTCGGAAGGGATCTGGTGACTCGCCAGGAAAGGTGCATGATGCCAGTAGCTCTGCAGCAGCAGCCGCTTCAAGTTCTCAGCACCCACCCACTCTTGCACCGTTCACTGAGTCACAGGTATTGGCCATCACGAACTCGATTCAATTTCAACGAGCCATTGAAGCCCAGCTCAACACGGCATTGCATGCTTGTGTTTCCGGTGTTCTCCGTGCTGAGCTTCCTGCAGCCGTGCAGGCCTTGCTGGATGAGCAGCGACTCAGTATTCAAACAATGCTCGACAATGCCAACTCAAATCTCGATGGGAAGTTTAAGGAAGCTCTCTTCGCGGTCCAAACCAACAATGCAGCTGCAATGGCAGTGGATGGTGCTGGCTCTCCTGAGCATGATGAGGCCCTGAGGGAGGTTCGTGCGGTGGGCGAAAAATTCGATGACTTCAATGCTCGCTTGGCGAAGCTGGAAATTGCCCCTCACCCAAGTATCAGTGCCGATGGCTCGGCCGCTTGAGCATCGGATTCACCTAGTATCAGAGCAGCAGTTGACAAAGCAGTTGAGGAGAAGTTGGCCAACACACCCAGGCACTCGCCGGCTGGCAGTGTGGACGGTGCCTCGACCCCGGGCGGTGCCCTTGGTCCTTGTGGCCCTGCTGGCAATGCTTAGGGGCTCTCGTTACATCCTCAGAGGTTGTTCGGCTCTGGTAGCCCAGCACCAAGCTTTGGACCTTACTCGCCACCATTTGTTGCCTCCCCAGCCTCCTCTGCGAGTACCACAGCCTTTGACCGTGCGATTGACACCTCTTTGCTCAAGTTGTCTTGCAGTACCATGTTTGCCAGAACCAAGGCCGCCAAGCTTTTCACTACCATTGCAGAAGCAGCAGGAATCAGCAAGGCAAATTCCGACGTCGAGGGGCCTGCTCTGGCCTCCAGCTTCTCCATTGGCATGGGTGGCCAGCTCGAGACCGCTGCTCGGTATGTACGACAAATCTTGGAAGCCCAGAAAGTTTCTAAAACCGAATGGAAGAAATACTCAATCACTGATGCCGGTGGCTCAGCAGTTGCTGCCTACATCAACCCGGACAAGAACAACGAGACCATAAAGGGGAAAATTGGCCTCCGTCGAGTCTTTACCATTCGCAAGCGTCTTCACCCGGATGTCAAGTTCAACCAGTCGAAGCTTTCTCTCCAGGCCTCCATCGAATGGGCTTCTCTCGTCAAGGTTGACATTGTGGTGTCCCAAAACGAAAGTTCCTTGCAGTGGAATGCAGGGGTTGCCTCTCGCCACAAGATCAGGCAAGCAGATGTTGAGTCTGACTTCAACTCTGACTTGGGGGAAGATGTTCCAAAAGTCTGCCATGGAGAAGAGTTGAGTGTGGGGTTCTGGAATGCGAGGGCATTACTGCACCATAAGCCACAGCTACGAAAAGACAAGCTACAATTGGTATTCACACAAGCTAGGAGACACTCTGTATATTTTGTTGCCGAATGTCATGGAACGGAAGAATTGGTTACACACTCGCTTCACCACCTTCCCGAAGTTTTTGAATATCATCTTGATTCTTGTGAGACCTACAGCAACCCTGACCCGAGCAGTGGTTGCTTACTTGTGCTCGTCAACAAAGCACACTACCAAGGCTGGTGCCGCGATTACCACAGCTACTCGCCTGGTCGGCTTGGTATTTCTGAAGCATGGACCGCTTCGTCTGTCTCTGGGAAGGTTGCCACTTGCTGTGCGGGAGGTGTTCACTATTTTGGCATTCGCCGGGAGGAGCTGCTTGAGTTCAGAGATGCCATGGTGGAGGCCTCAAGGATTGCTAAAGCCGACCCCATCCCATAGGTCCGTTTTGCTTTTTGCGGATTTTAACATACCTCCCAAATTTGTTGAGCCACTCCAGCTCTCCACCCCCGACCGCACTAAAGTTAGAGATTGTGATTACGGAACCCCCAAAGTCAGCAGTAAAAAACATTCGAATAAATATGGAATTTCATTTTCACCCTCCTCATTGAGGCGGAGTTCGGTTCCCACAATCAAGTTTTTTGTCAATTTGATTACTAACAGTTTGAGCAGGTTCTTTTTAGTATTCCCCCCTCTTCCTTGTTGCAAATGCAAATTCGTTGTGGCAACTTTCGGGACCCGGTCGTCATGTTCGCCAACAAATATTCCGACCATTCCCCCATCTGGTGGAGTTGCAAGCCTACCCCATCCCCGTGCCAATCTCCCGTTGCGAGTCCAAAGCCGTTGGTGCAAACACAAGTTCTTCCTGGAAAAATGTGAACGAATCTTGTCCCACGTCTGTTTAAATTCCATTCCGGCCTCCGAGGCCCTGCACATTGCTGAACACGTTTTCCGGGAGGCTGCAACTGCCACTAGAGACCATTGCTTTGCAACAGAAGGGCAGTCCTTCCAGGTCCGCCTTGTGCAGCTCAGCAGCATCGCTCGTGCGGTCTGGACTGGCGACAAGAGGTTTGGGTTTGGGGTTTTTCAGGGTTGTGAATTAGGTTTCAAACATTTGAATGTTTCCGGTCCCCGGCCAGTGTTGGTTTCCCCTTTCGAGTTTGAAGCCGATTTTGCGGAGGCCAAACGCAGCCATCTTAACTCCAAGCAAGCCACTAACTCTGGCAGTAAAAAGGCTCAAAGTACTTCAGCATTGTTTCGCTGAGGGTCGACGAAGCCTTAGGTAGCAAAGTTGGGTAGTCCCCGGGCCAGTATACCAATCCCGATACTATGAGAGAAATTTTCAGGGCTTCTTGGTCGCCGCTGTTTAGCAGCCGCTGGTGTGACCAAAACTCCTTACATATTCTCATAAATAGATATGCGGCCACTGTCCATTGGAACTGGAACAATAGTCTTCCGCCAGAGCTCAGCACCATCAAACGTTTTCTTGCTGGTTCCAACCAACGACAGTGCCCCCGGCATCGATGGGAGTCCGTATAAAGCCTGGCTTGCATGTGGTAACTTCGGGTCCGAGTGTTTGTACAAATTGTTTGTTGAGCTCGTTTGTGGGCTCTCCCCTCCCCCAGGATGCAATCATGGCCCCTGGATTTTCCCCATTCAAAAGCAAAAAGAGAGCGATCCGGTTTCTTGTAAAGTCGAACGGTCCCCCCTCGATACCCGTCCCCTCACTCTCAACAGAACCGACAACAAAACCATCAACGGTGTGACGGCCTTCGGCATGTCTCTTGTTGTTGAAGCTTCTGCTTCCCCCCTCCAGAATGGGTTTGTCCACAACCGACAACTTCTCAACAACCCGGTGCTGCTCGACAACCATAGTCGGGTCCAAGCTATGCGATGCTCACAGGCTCGAGGCAACCCTCTTTCGAAGGTAATCTCCCGACACAGTCAATAGTCAACTTGGCCGTCACGGCTCTGTTCGATTTTCCGGCTGCCTTTGCCAGTGTCTTGCATGCTTGGTTGTTTGCAGTCCTTGAGGCCATATGCACCCCTGCCGGTATCTTAGCTATCGTTAGGTCCGAGTACTCCAGTTGTAATGCTTACATAATGCAGCAGGGCTCTTCCCATTTGCTTTTCAAAGTTGGCCCTGGGGTGCCTCAAGGGTGCCCTCTCAGCTCGGTGCTCTTTGTTATAGCCATCGAGCCTCTGCTTTGGATGTTTTCTGCAACCGTCGTCAGGAACTGCCCTTGCACGGTCACTGTGCGTGCGGATGACATAGCCATATCTTGTAGACACACCAGCCAGCTTATTATTATTATTATACAGAACCTCTTCGCCTTCTTTGCCAGGGTTTCGGGCCTGGAGCTGAGCCCAACGAAGTGTGTGCTCGTTCTTGTCAGTGCTCTCGCAAGCCCCCACAACCTTGCCTTGGTCAGGCAGTGGCTCGAGGTCAATGTGCCCGATTGATCCAAGTCTGGCCTCTGCAAGTCTGGGGTCTTTCTCGGCCTCCATGTCGGCCCTGCGGCTGGCAAAAGTGTGTGGTAGAGTGCCCTTAGGAAATTCGCTTGCCGTGTCGACACCATTTATAATGCCCATGAGTGCTTCTTCTCCAGCCTCCGCCAGTACAACTCTAAAGCTATCACCCCCTTAGTTATATTAGTCTGTTATCTCTGCCCCCCATCTGGCCTTGGCCGGCTCGAGTGGGGCTCCCTCAACAGGACATTCCACTAAGCTACCAACGCTTTCAGTCTTAGTAGCCTGCACCATCTTGGGCAAGTCTTAGACATCAAAATTATACCCCTCCACTCTTACATGACAGCCATTATGTGTCGAGCGGCTCACTGCACTGTCTCCGGGGTTGACAGTTGGTTTGCTCTCCTTCGCCGGGTTTGCATTGATTGTCTTCCCCTCTCGTCCTTCTCTCCCCAATTGCTAAGGCCTTTGGGGTGGGATGCTCCGG
>Ga0099797_100823_pt1 | contig 18265 bp, 22 predicted proteins | sample Uncmet_Sort48C_1_FD_89871 | JGI IMG/M metagenome (GOLD analysis project Ga0099797, IMG submission 89871) | Marine eukaryotic communities from CALCOFI LINE 67, Pacific Ocean - C012_Sort48C_1 | ecosystem: Environmental > Aquatic > Marine > Oceanic | place: Pacific Ocean: Monterey Bay | collected...
GTCAGGCGTCCTCACTACCCGCCGCCGCCGAACGGGTCGTCGCCGTCCAGGTCCTCCGCGTTCTTCTTACGCAGTAGAATCACGATCAGCGCGGGCCGCGGGGCGTTGCGCACCTTGGCGATGGCGTTGTTCGTGAAGTTCACCACGTAGTCCACGTAGTCGGCGTCGACGGGCACCACGCACACCAGCAGCCCGCACCAGCTGTACAGGATGGGCGGCAGGAAGGTGCGGTGCGTCTCGTCCCACAGGTGGTTCTGCGTCTTGAAGTCCATGCCCTCGCTGTCCAGCACCTGAAAAGTAGTTCAAAAATTATAAATGCGTCTCACGACCGGCCTCATGAGTGTCAAAAATCATAGCAAAACTACAGAGCGTTTTATTATCAGATGAAAGTCTACACAGGAAATACAGTTTTTAAACTTTGCAGTCCAAGAATTGATTTTTTGATGCATGACCAGCGCCGGCTCGCTGCCCGTGGCGGGGTCCCACTTGAAGATGTCCAGGCCCTCCGTGGCGATCTAGGTAAATGAGCAAACTTATTATTATTAGTGCTTCACGGTGGGACAGGGACTCTAACGCTTAAAAGTAAAACGTCCAAAACTCTATCGAAAGCGAAACTACATGAGCTAAAACAGTGTTTTTCATTGATGAAATCGATAACTTGAACTTCAACATTTATATTGAGTCCTTGTAGTGCAGCGGGAAATCCTTGTAGTGCGTTCCTACCGGCGGCTTGTCCTTGTAGTGCAGCGGGAAGTCGCGCGACGTCGAGCCCGTGTTGGCCGCCACGAACTCGTTGAACTCGCCGCTGTGGTAGAAGAACCTGAAAAAATCCAGAAAGATCAATTAGAAGTACAAGGTCTCTAGGTCCCACCGTGTGAGGGTGAGCCGAAAAAGTCATTGATTCTAATAGCGCTTTTGTGTATAATTATAAGTCATATACAAAAAGTAAGCTCTAGAAGTATGCTTGGTTTTTTTATTCATTGATTTATTTAATTATTATTATGGTGAAGACGAACTCGTTGCTGTACTTGTACTTCATCTTCGTGTACGGCTTGCGCTTGCCCGTGCGCTTGTCCAGCTCGAAGCCCTGGTTGTCGAACAGCTGGCTCTCCTCTTTCTGCACCGCGCCCCCGCCCCACGCGTTGCTGCTCGACGACCTGGTATCCATAAAAATTGTCCTATAACGGCCGGGTATTGAAGCCTCTGAAAGCGTACTTTTTAATCGCGTTTTTCCTATCATAATGAGTATGAAAACCGCGTTCCTACAACCTAACTATAAATTGATTTTCTTGATACTGATACTGAAGATAGTGAACGACGACGAAGACGACGAGGATCATGAGCTGCCCATGCTGTCGCGGTGCCTATTGTCTCGCATACTGACAACGTTCTACTCTTCGACCTACTGGTTTAGCTTAGCGCCGCCCTTCTAGTTCTGTCTCTGTAAGAGGCCTTTGAACTTCTATTTCGCCTAGGCCACCTGGAAGTCGCGCTCTGCGGTCTCCCCCGCGATGAAATCCAGCTCCTCCTGGATCACGGCGCTGTCCCGCGAGTCCACCGACGGGTTCGTGTCGCGCGACGTGCGCCTGGAAAGTAGTAGTAGTTAGTACTAGTTCAAAAATTTAAAGCGTTTCATGGCCGGTCTCGTGAGCGTGCCGAATCGCATCAATATACTGAGTTTTTTCTATGAAACTTCTAGGGAAAATCAAGTTTTTCAACTTTGCACTTCAATTGATTTTTTTGATGATGTAGCGATGATGTTGATGCAGCACCTGTACGTGCCGAAGTGCCCGGTGTGCTCGGTGCCCGCCATCTGCCCGAACTTGTTGAAGTTCGAGTCGATGTGGATCTTGGTCATGAACTTGCCGCCCTCTTTCCTCTGCATCGATTTCGCTTTCGCGCTGGGCACCGCGGCCTTGGGCGAGACGTCGCCGGGAGAATCATTGTCGTTCGCGCTGCCATCTTCGTCGCCGAACGTGATGCTTCACCGCTTCGGCAGGCCGTCTTCCCCAATTTCCATACTCTATCTCCGCTGCGCCGTGCTCTGCTCGCCGTCCTTGAGCAGGATCGACTTGTTCAGCGTGGAGTCGAGCGACTTGCCGCCCAGTGTGTCGCCCGGAGACTGCATGCTCTTCTCGATCGATCGCTCGAGAGGGTCGTGCTTGGGCGAGGGCGCGAGCGCCGACGCCTTGCCGTTGCCATTATGGTACGGCGACTTCGGCGACCCAGCTCCTGATTTCGGTGATGCAGTTCCTGCTCCTGTTTTCGGCGAGCCGGCATTCGAGTTGGATCAGCCCCCGTGCATGCTGTGCGCCTCGATGCTGTTGAAGTGCTTCGACCTGGTATCAAGAAAATCGAATTAGAAATTTGTCACTAGAGCTGGATTTTTGGTATCATTTTGATTAGAAAAACGCGATTAAAATCGATGTTTTTAGTCGCTTGAACGGTAGACGTAGACCGTAGATTGATCTTTCTAGATAGGGAGCTTCGACAGCGTGTCGCCGTCGCTGGCGCTGTGCGTGGCCAGGCTCTGCGCCTCGCCCTTGGAGGCGCCCACCTTGTGCTCGCCGCGCACCTGGTATGTATCCAGAAAGATTAATTGATTTCAGATATCCACGGTTCACCGTTCAAGCCCCTTGTAACATCAATAATAGTAGCGTTTTTCTTGAATGAATGACAGTCAAAATTGACTTGTAGTGATCATCTGATATTAAATTGATTTTCTTGATTGTGGCAGCGCACGATCGCTCACACGATGCGCTCGTGCTCTCACTCCTCCAGGCTCTTGCCGTAGTCGGGGTCGGTTTCCGGGCGGCCGAGATCGTCCACGCGCGTGTACCGCTTCGGCGAGTAGTCCAAGTGCCTGATATCCAGAAAGATCAATTAATAATACTACTCTAGGGCCCACCTTAAGACGTACATAACGTCTACTCCTGTCCCTATGCCCTGGGTTCGGGCAACCGTATAAAGACACTCAAAACATCGATTTTAATAACGTATTTTGCATAAAAGTCATAGGGAAAATGACACTCTAGTGATCTAATATTAAATCGATTTTCTTGATCGTGACCAGGTGCTCCACGCCGCCGTTCAGGCTTCACTCGCACTCCAGTCTGTACTCCGCCTTCTCTCGCGACCGAGGGGTCAGCTCCTGCAGCCGTCACTTCATTCACTTGAGCGAGCCGCCGTTTCACTTCACGAACGCGTCCCATCTGAGTGATCCGTAAGAATTCAAGTGGATATTCGCTTACAGAAGTGAGCAAAAATAGTACGATTTTATAGCTAAAACCGCTTTAAAAATGCTCATTTTAGAGGCTTGAATACCCGGACCTGCTAAGTGGATATCTATCTAATTCTTATAGATCAGTCCCACCCGCCGCCGACGTAGCTCGCCACGCCACTGAGCGCCGTGCCGCCGCCGATGCCGTTGATGCTCAGCCCGCCGTCGACGCTCGAGTTCGTCTTGCTCTTGGAGGAGTTGGTATTCGACGGGCTCTCACCCCGGATGAACGCGATCTTGGTCGCGGCGTTCATCATGTCCACTTCTTCCTAGGCCTCTTGGCCCTCGCCCAGCCCCTGATCGTTCGCGATCTTCGCGGCCACGCCCGCCCGCATCATTTCCGCTCACCGCATCTGGTCGCGCTCCGCGTCGATCTCCCTCTCGTTCCCCTCGGAGTCCACCTCCACCTTCACCTGGAAACGAACGGGAATGGGAAATCGACGCGGAGCGCGACCAGCTCCGGTGAGTATCATGTAATAGAGTGCAAAAACTTTTGGCGTTTCACGGCCGGTCTCGCCACCGTCTTGCACCATTTAATAAAAATTAATAAAGCGTTTTCAAAGGAAATATTATAGCACATAAAATCGTGGTATTCAATGCGCATTTGAATTGATGATGATGCAGTACCTCTTTCCGAACTCGTATTTTGTGCGTCTGCGGAATGGGCATCTGTAGCGCGTGCGTCACGAACCGCATCGTGTCCTCGCCTCGGTTACTACAAGCTGTCGTAGCCCAGGAGCATGTGCATCAGGAACGTCTTGCCCGACTTCGCGGGGCCGAAGAAGCCGATGGTGTTTTTCCGCTCCTGCAGCAGCCCCGCCGTCTCTTTCCTTCCCATTAGTCCTTCAATGCCCGCGCCGCAGTGCAGCTGCGTGCAGATCTCCCACGGGTTGGGCTCGGGCGGCCGCGCCACGTGCTTCTTGGGGTTGAACCCGCGGTTCTTCTCGGGCACCACGGGGCCGCCGTGAAGGATGGGGATCAGCGTCTGAAGATTATTAAATTTTTACGCGGTCCACGGAGGGTCTTATGAACGCTCGAATGTGAAGCAGAATGTTGCGTTTTTCCAATGAACTCTACACAAAAAATCCAGTCTCAACAAAACTTTGCACTTCTTCAATTGATTTTGTTATTGTTGAAGTTGTAGTTGAGTGATGCACGACCATCTTCGCAGCTTTACTACAAAAAAGACACCTCGCACCGCATCACCGGCTTGCGCGCCTTCTCGCTCAGCTCCATCCACTCCTGGTACGTCAGGAACTCGCGCTTCAGCCGCACGCCGCGGTAGTCGTACCGCGCCGCGTCGTTGCGGTGCTGCAGCTCGTTCAGGAACTCCAGCACCATCTCCTGCTGCGCCTGGAGTCCAGAGAGATCAGTTATACTTATTTCTGAGCTTCTAGGTCCCACCGCTTAGCTCACAGAAAATAATAGATTTTTCGGTGTTTTTTCTATACGAGTTGCACTGAGCTGAAGCTCTAGTAGCTTAGAAATAGTATTGCTATTGATTATTGGGTAGTGATGCTGCGCCGTCTTGTTCAGCTTGAAGCCCAGCGTGGACGCCTGCGCCGCCTTGCGCCGGTTGGCCACCGCCACCTCCTGGTCGTCCGAGTCAGCCGTCGACATGCTTTCGGCGCCGAAGCTGTGCCGCTTCGCCACCTCGGTGTCCGACCGCATCGCGAGCGTGTTTTGGGGCGCCATGGCGGGCGATTTTTTTTCTTTTTGATTTTATGCTTGTTTGTTCAAAAAATTTGAGATTTATAAAAATGTACAAATCGATACAATAATTATGGTTATGTTGGAGGTGACCGTGCTGTGCTGTACTTTGTCCCAATATGAATCGTCCTCACAGCTTTGTTTACGCAAGAGGAGGAATATGTATTTGTCCCAAGGGAGTGGCGGGTGTAAACGCATTCGAATTTTTTTAGCAAGTCGGATTTTAGTAGAATGAAAGATGTAGGAAAGGGAAACAAGAAGCCTAGATGAAGATCAGAGCTGACGCTGACAGTGTTGTCCCATAATCTTAAAGAAAGTGAAAGTTCGAGTTCGTCCCATAATTTATATACAACTGCGGGCCAAGATCAAGAAGCAGATGCGATAGATACAAGTTTGTTTACGTAGATCATTAGGACTCAACAAGGGCATTGTAATCTTACAAGTGGAGTCATGGTCATCTGATGAAATTCGTTAATCCATATTTTTACACAGAAACGAAGTTCATACTCTGACTTAACTGCACATTTTTTTTATTTTTTTTTTGTCACCACCAAAACTTTCCCATACACGCTTACTGATGCTGTTCTTCATTGTTAGACATAAAGTCGTCGTCTCCCGCTCGCTCGCGCTTTCAACATCCATCGAGAGTGAAAAAAATGTATTCCTCCACCAAACTTTAGCTTTACGCTTCGGTTAATACACTTACAGTTACAGCCTCGACTTAGACTCAGTAGGCGAAGGAGGCACTTAGTTCGAGGAGTCGATGGATCCCCGCTTGCCTTTTTGCGAGTAGTCCTTGTCCCGTTTGCCCTTGAACTGCACTGGCGTCGCCTTCTCGACGCGCTCGAACCACCGCACCAGCGGCTGCAGGCTCGGCTCCTCCCGCAGGCTCGGGATGCTCGCGGGCATGTCGGCCCCGCCGTCGTAGCCGAAGAAGCGGTTCAGCATCGCAAACAGCGTGGCCCCCGCCGCCGTCGTCTCCGTCCCACGCGGGTGCAACTCGTTGCCCTTTTCAGTGAAGAGGAGTTTTCGGTTCTCGGGCTCGTCGAGGCAGTGCGTTTTCAATAAAGTAACCACCTCCTTGTACATGTTGCCTTCCAGCTCCAGGTCGGCGTCGGTCTTGCCTGATATCGAGAAAGATCAACTACTTATATCCAAGTCTCTAGGACCCACCGTATAGCTCACTAAAAATGATTGCTAGAATGGTGTTTTTTCCTTTGAAATTGCACAAAGCTGAGGCTCCAGTGACTTGAACTTAATATTGATTATTTGATAGTGAGGTCTTGCCGAGCGCGCTCTTCACCACCTCACTAAAAACTTTTGCGCGTGCTCTTGGTCGCGAAGTCGATGATGCTGCGCTTGAACGGGATGAGGAAGGGCACGTAGGCCACGCCCTTCGCCTGCATGGTCCTCGCGTACCCCTCCGGACTGACCCAGTTGAAGTACAGCACGTACGCGTTGAGCTGCTTGCTGAACAGCAGGTTCAGCGCGCGGGCGCGGTCGCTCGAGAAGCCCATGCCCTTTTCGGCATTCTTATTTTCCATGGCGTTGAACGCCTTGAAGCTCTGGCGGCACTGGAAGGGACCGAGGTCGTCGCCCCGCGGAGACTTGAGCGCAGGCGCCTCGCTCACGCCCATGGGGAAGAAGGGCGCGTAGACGTCATCTTTTTTGATACCAACATTCGTCGACGCTGCGCCCGCGGCGCCAGCGTACTTTACCTTGTCGCCAGTCCCAGCGTGCACATCGTCCAAGAACTGCAGGATGCGGTCGGAGTCCGCCACGCAGATGCTCGCATCCTGCTCGCTCGATGATGATGAGGATGACGATCACGCAAGCACCACGTCGAACACGGCCACGGGCACCTGGATGCCGGGATTCGACTCCAGCCCCTCGAAGCCGGCCGGGTTCGCGTGCGGTCTCTAGGGCGTGCCGGGCAGCTTGCGCTTCTTCTTGTCCAGCTCGGTGAACTCCAGGAAGTAGGGCACCTTCTTCGCGTCCAGGGCGTGCAGCGCCTTCAGCACGAACTGGCTGCCGTTCATGCCGTACACCACGACCTTCTTGATTTTTTGAATTTTTTGGCACGCGCTGAGGGAGCCGGGCGCGCGCGCGAGCGCGACGGCGGCAGGCAGCTGATACATCTTATTCTTAGTTTATGATTCTGATTCTCTTTCTGATTCAGATCCTGTGGTTGTGTTAAAGAACTCGTTATGCTTTGTCTTAGACGTCAACGTCATCTATTGGCTGATTACTTAGTTATTTAAATGAACGGTCACCGCCCTCACCGTAAAGTACTTCTTGTTAATCCTGCCAGAAAGTGAGACTTCTGACGAGTAAAGAATGCAACGGATCCAGATGAAACATATTTCAATATTTGCACGACTACATCTACAAATTAGCAACCTCGCCACCTACCAAAAATACAAAAAGTTTCATCAATAAAAATATCATAGTTACGACCTTCATCAAAATCAAGAAGAACAGTAGCAAACAAGAAGACGATATACAATTCGAATCGACGTGAGTACATCAAAAAAATCGATGACATTTTTTCTGCTGTCCACCTTAGAACGCCACCTTCACCAGCGGGGGCCGTGCACCCGGCTTATTTAACGAATCCGCGAAGCAGCGCTCGTAGACCTGCATCTTGGCTTCGCACGCTCGCAAGTTCCGCTCGGCCGCGGCGCGGTCGCCCGGCGCGGCGTCCGCGTGCAGGCACTGGAAGAAGTCGGCCGCCTATATCCGTAATAGTTTAAGTGGATATTCGCTTGTCAGGTCCGGGTATTCGGACCTCCAAAATAAGCATTTTTAAAGGCGTTTTAGCTATAAAATCGTGGAGTTTTTGATGCATACTTCTCTAAGCGAGTATCAACTTGAATTCTTATAGTTTACGGCCGCCGGCGCCTCGCACCCTTTGCGCACGAGCGGGAAGAAAGCGGGCAGCGCGGGCAGGGGCTGGGGCTGTGCTTCCGGGGGTGCCTCTGAACTGCTCTGCGTCGGCTGCGCGTGTGCTTGTACGTCGCCGCTCGGACCCGAAGTCATCGTAGGTTAGGTAAAAAAAAATTTTTATGTTTAAGCTTGTAGTCGTAGTGCCACTCAGTAGACTTGGACTTCTATCACTTTCTCACTCTCGTCAATCAACACGATATTTTCACTTCTTACGAATAGCGAGTGCAGTAGAGTTCCCCGTAATTGAGATTGAAATATCCTGCATCAACCCGTTTATCCCCATCCCCAAGATCTATAATTACTCTATCACTTACTTTGGTATGACTCACTCCCACTGCAAAACTTTTGAATCATATTTTTGTCACTGTGCATCATCACTCGCATATTGAACCTGTAAATAATCAATTGACGGCTACATTGACTTTGGCATCATTGATTCTTCGTCGTCTTTTTCTTTTAAGTCTGAAAACTATTTTTGTTCTAGACACAAATAATTGACTCATACTCGACTTAGACTGAGAGTTTCTGGCCGCTAAAAGCTAAAGCTAAACACAATACACATACAGAACATGAACAAAATATTATGCTACGAACTCTCTCCTACAGGTACTGGTACACCTACTTGGGACCGTCTTCGCACCCCTACTCACGCTTAGCGCGGCTTGACCTCGTATTTGGTGCCCTCCACGCCCTCGCCGATCGAGAAGTCGCGCGCGTGGCACACGCGCACGCACGGGTAGACCTAGGTATCCAAGAAGACGAATAAAAAATACTTATCCAGGTCGGATCTCACAGACCGCTTGACAATCAGTTTTTAATGGCGTTTTTTACTGAAAAATGTAACGAAAATGAAGCTATGTTGAACTGATCTTAATATTGATTATTTGATAGTGAGGTAGACCTTGTCGTCCTTGCACGCGATCTCGCGGAAGACCGGGTCGCGGATGCCGAACAGCGTCTCGCGCTCCGTGATGTCCTTGATCAGCCCGTTGGGGCCGTGCGCGACGTCGATGTTGCCGTACATGGTGAGCACGAACAGGTCGCTGTTCTTGTCGCAACAAATTAACAAACTATTCGGGTCGCTCCCGCCGTCGCGCTCGTTGCGGTAGTAGTACAAGAAGGTGCACAGCAGCACGCGCTTCGGCTCGCCGTCCGCCACCGTTTCGGAGCCGGAACTACCCGAGCTGCTCGACGACGTCGCGTGGTCCGCACGCAGGTCTGCCAGCGACACGAATTGGACGGGCGGTGTAGCCGAGGACGCAGTACTGCCGCCCGCCGAAGCTGAAGCTGCAGCGGCCTGCTTGGCCACGGCGAGCGCGGCCTCGCGCACGATGGCTTCGTTCACGCGCTGCGCGCTCTGCGCGAGCTGCTTGGCGCTCAGCCCGCAGCGCGTCTTCACGAGCCGCTCCTCCAGCACGCGCGCCTTGTCCTTCACGTTCAGCAGCTCGCTGTTCGCCGCGGTGCGGTAGTGGCACTCCGCGGCGTTCGCGTAGTTGTTTTCCACCACCTTGCACTCGTCGAACGCGCCGCACGCCTCGCCGAACTGCTCCAGACAGCGGTACACGTGCCCGAGGTTGTGGTAGAGCGAGCTGCTGCGGTGCGCCACGGGCAGCTTTCTGTCGAGCTCCACCGCCTTCTCGTAGCACTCCCGCGCTTTTTCCACCGGCGCCAGCGAGTTGTCGCGGAACGAAGAGAACTCGCCCTGGAGTGGTAGTGGAGTAGTAGTTATAGTTTAACGTGTAATTCGTATTCGTTAAATGCAGAGCATGTTGTACAACTTGGACTTGTCGTTCTTGACGCAGTGATAAGAATGAGTAAAGGGAAGATTATGGAACGAAACTACTGCATTACAACTGGTGCAGATGCTGGTAAGGGTAACATTGGTAACATGCCCTAGATGTTGTTGATGTGGAAAGATGATGATGATGAACAGGTGATGATCGAGATAAAGGATTTATAAGGACGCAGTGTGGCTTGTATCTGGATGGATCATATTGTGCGTCGCATGAGCATGTGTCGGGCATAGAGTTAGGAAACCATTGCTGGGTAACACAGGTGGAGAGTAAAATTAATCGGGCGACATGACGAGATATCCATACAAAATCAGGTTCAAGAAATAGAAATTGGGAATGATAAATTACGAAAACGAAAAGAAAGGAAAGCGAGGCAAGATCAACTCAAGTCAGTTGAAGGACGGAAGTCTAGTTGATTTTTCTTTTTCACCTTCATGAGTATAGCATAACATGAGACAGGAGCCTCAAGCGCTTCTCATCTTCCTCTAACTAGAGTGGTTGAAAAACTCAAGTCAAGTGCAAGCAAATATAAGTAATGGAAAAGAACTCACGAAGTACGCGTTGCCCAGCACCTCCAGGCTGTGCGGGCCGACGTCCTGCTCCACGCATGCTTTCGCGAGCTCGAAGGCTTCCTTCTTTTTTTCCTGGTCGACGAGCCCGAGCACCCGCTTGCCGGCGGAAGTACCTTTATAGTTTAGTTTTATACGTAGATGTTGAAGTACAACTTGTTCTTGTAGAAGTTGTAGTGCTACTTTCTTTGTGGCTGTGGTATACGTCAACAGAGTGTAAATAAAATAAACGTTGTGGTAACATTGTGCTCACTGTTCTCGATGTTGCGCAGCGTGATGCTCAGTTTGCGCAGCGCCTCGGCGTTGCCCGCCTGGCCCGTCCACGCCAGCGACGAGCGGAATGCGGCCTCGGCTCGGTCGTACTCGCCGGTGTTTGCGTACAGCTCGCCCAGCGCGTTCCACGCCTCGCGCTGGCGCGGCTCCAGCTTGAGCGCCTCCTGCAGGCAGGCGCGCGCGCGCGCGCTCTCCACCTCATTCGTATCTCCAAACGCGGCGTAGGCGCGCCCCCGCAGCGCCAGCCGCGACGCGCGCACCGCCACCGGCTCGGCCACGACGTTCTTTGCGTCCGACCCCGATGACGTGGACGTCGAAGCAGCATATTTAGCAGAAGCACTCGCGCAGTGCTCGAGCACCTGCGTTCACAGCGCCTTCTTCTTGGCGTCCTTATCGGTGCCGTGATAGAACTCCTCGAGGTCGGCCAGCTCGTCGCACCACTTGCCAGCCTCCACGTCGGCAGGTGACAGCACCGGCATGGCGAAAGACACGCCGGGCGCGGCGGCAGCTTCGGGCATCTTCTTCACTTACTTATCTATTTTTATCTGCGAAGCTCCGAGGCCGAGTTCGACTTCAAATCTGTTCTTGTCCGTTCCTCTTCCCTATGACTGATGCTAAATAAATCGCTATGCTAATTGTACGTGGATCATGAAGTGAATAGTGAGTTTTAGTATCGAATGCATGATGAAACTGAACAAAGTGGTACGAGAGGTTCACAGTATTACAGTCTACACCCACGAACACGAGAGCATACTTACGAACACGACATATAGTACTACATAACCCAGCAACGAACGATAATTATAGTAACACGTTTTCACAATACTGCTCGATTAGCAACGTCCTCCAAATCACATAAAATATCCATACTGGTTTCAATCCTTTCAAGGCCCCAGCCATATCATCCATTTCTAAACTTCCAAGTACAGAAAACGCGAATAGCCACGTAGTTCTTGTTAGTGCTAAGCGCGAGGTGAAACAACCACACTTTATGTTTTATACACGTCGATGGCTAATGGTTTTTGTCTTAAGGAAACTACGGCGCACTCGCATCCTTGTTATCTCGGCTCCCTCAGCGAAACTTATCACACTCCTCAGAAAGGCAAAAAATCTACACTTCTATAACTTCTCTTATCCTTCTCGCTCTACTCATGTATGGAACTGCGCCTACGGGCAGACTTCAACATCGAGCCTCTACTCACTTACTCACAATACATCCAGTTTACACCTTTATAATACAAATACATACGCTTTAATGTTGATGATCACTTTGAACCACTAAATATTTTGCCTATGGAGCAAACTTATGCCCGGTAGTACATTTGACCGTGACAAACTTAAACATCAAGAACCCTTATAGTTATAATTGAACAATTACCCATACGCATACCCTCTGCTGTTTTCTAAATACCACAGTCACTCCTTGATTTTTAAATTCTTTCACCTCCCATCTTACAAGCCACTACGGGCTTCAAGCCATTTAGCGCAACAGTTGCGCTACTCGTCATTCCGCTCTTACCGCAAGCAAGACCACCTTGCGCCACCGTCTTTTCACACTGTCTTAGCCAGTCCTTTGAGTAAGACATACCGCAGTTAGAACATCTCCGAGCAAGACGTTCCGTTAATTTGATATTAGCAGCTGCTTCTCCCATTGGCAACTCCTTCGCTTTCTCGCCCTTAGCTTTCTCGCTCTTCAGTTGTTCCACAGCGTTAAGAAATGATTTGTAAGCGCACTTGCTGGTCCCGTGTTGCCAGTCCTGGCCCACGCCCGGCTTATCCGCGTACTTAGCGCGGAAGCCATCCCCATGCGCATCATACCACTCCTTGAATGTCGGTTCGGCTTTCATTTCTGCGACCGGCGCGGGAGGTTCTAACTCCATGGCAACAGAAGCCGCAGACGCGGCGGTCGGAGTGGCCGGAGCCGATACGTCCATACCCTGCTTACTCAACGCGATAGCGGCCGCAAGCATTGCTTCCTCATCTTCGTCATCGACCTCTATAGCAGCAGTCGCAGTCGGGCCAGTTGGCGTTCGAGGACTACGAGGAGAATTTTGACCGGCCTCAGCTCTGAGCTTGGCAGCATTTGGCAGTTCTTTGTCTGCGGATCCCTTGCCTGCCCCTGCTTCCATCCGTCTCATAATATGCAGAGCTTCTACACTAGTTGAAGCGTTCAGCAGAGCGAGCGCCGCACACACCGCGGAAGATACGAGTTTCATCTTGATTCTTAGTTCTTTACGAAGCAAAAGTTGCGTTTAAGTGGTCGGTAGCACCGATAACAATTCTGATACAACTGTGTCTAGGTCAATACACTTCTAAATTTTTGGAAAAAGTTTTCGTCACTTTTTGCGCTTACGAAATTATCTAAATAGAACGGCTAAGTTGTTGTGATGTGGAGTCACTAACACGCTAAAGGATCTCTTGTTATTGTTGCTGAGATTTTTGTTTCAAATGTTGAGAGTGCAGTGTGAATAATCATATAGCGATATGATGCTCATGGTGTGCAGTATTATGAAAAGAATCATTTTCGAAAAATTAGAAGAAAGTCATACCCATTTGAAATCGACAGGTGCCCAAGCAAAATCAAAACCGAAAGCGAAACGAAATGAAGGAAATGAAGCTACCTAGTGAGTAAAAGTACAAGAAGCGAAGGTCTTATCAGTTAGCTGAGCAGAATGTGTATTTGCAGTTCATTCGACAGATGTTTTTTGAAAAAGTTTTGATATAATTTCAGTCAAAGTCATTGCCTCCACCGCCCTGCTACTTCCCTACAGGTTTCTCAACCAGCCCGGTCGGGCACCGACATTTCGCGGTCTATTTCAGTTTTTTTTACGCCCTTCCCACCGACGCCACCTAGTTCCGCGTCGTCTCCTCCCACGCCCTGCCCGTCTTCCCGTGCGTCTCGCAGGCTCATGCTCATGCTCATGCCGTCCCCGTCTACGTCCTTCGTCGGGACGCGGCCGCCCTTTCTACCTACCATCCCGCCCAGGCCGCGCCGGGCCTCGTCCTGCTGCGCATCGAACTCTCAGACCGTGTCCGTGAGCGGCACGCCCCGGCTCTCCGGCAGCGCCAGCCACACCGCCACGCCTCACAGGATGCCGCCGCTGCAGCTGCACAGCATCACGAAGCCGGGCAGATTTAATTTCGATTCGAGGAAGATGAGCGGGCCGATTCACAGCCCTCACACGCGACCACTGACCGACTGCATGGACAGCGCGGTGCCGCGCACGGCGGTGGGGAAGAGCTCTCAGCCGTAGATGTAGATCATGCTGAAGCCGATCGTGGTGAAAAACTTCTAGAGCAGGATGCACGCCAGCACCAGGGCGGGCGAGGCGCGCTGCAGTGCATTACCTGCGTGGCCCTCTTCTGCGCCGCCGCCTGCGGCGCCAGAAGTACTATTACTATTAGCATACATCATGCCTCAGGCCGCGCCGCAGAAGAGGGCCACGCCCGCGTTTCACAGCGAGCAGGTGCCGCGCCGCCCCGTGCGTCACCAGTCGATTAGCGCCGCTGCCAGCACGAACGCCGGCACCTCCACGAGCGCCGACTGGACCTGCAGCAGATACACGTTTCCCGTTCAGCCCGAGTCCCGGCTTTCATTTTCGTCGTCAGTGTGTTTGTTCAGGTTCTCGACGGAAAACCCTATGCCGTAGTAGGTGAACACGTAAAGCATCCAGCAGAGCGACAGCACGACCTCGTAGAGCGCCAGCTGCGGGTGCGCGCACAGTTGCCGGAGTGCGGAGGGCCCGTCTGACTTTGTGTTTGACGCAGGAGCCTTAGCAGTAGCAGGCGCAGAAGCGGCTTCTAATTTCGAAGAAGAAGAAGTCTTGCCCACACCTTGTATCGACGCGTTGTTGTTATTACTGGAGTCATCAACTTCGACATCAACATGTTCCAAGTCACTATCGAAGTACGTGCGCTCGACCATACTATGTTGCTCTATTTCACGTGTCTCACTCTCAGTCTCAGGCTCCTCACGCTCTCTATGTTGCTCCATTTCAAGCATCAGCTTCCGCGACCGCGGATTCCTGTCACTGCAGACTGTCGCGGATGTAGGCGTCGTCTCTGTTCACCCGCGCGATGTGCCGCAGCGTCTCGAACAGTTTGGCCTCCGCCAGTTTGCCCTCCGCCACCTGTGCGTAGACCCACTTGGGCGGCTCATGCCAGCCCATCACGCGCCAGATCAGCACGCCCGACACGAAGCTACTACACCACCATCACCAGCGGGAATCAGCGCCAGCCGTACGCGTTCCAGCTACTACATACTATTATGGAGCCGAGAAGAGCCAGCACAGCAAGCTCATGGCGACGACTCAGCCGACGAAGTACACGTTGCCCAGGATCACCAGGAAGCCGCGCTGGTCCGCGCTCGCTATTTCGCTCAGCGACACGTGCTAGATGGTGCCCGTGCTCGACAGCCCCACGCCTAGGTATCCAAGAAGACGAATAAAAAACACTGTCTCGGGACCGGTCTCTCAGGCCGTCAAAATCAATTGAAATAATAGCGTTTTTCCTTTAAAGGCTGCCTTAAAAATGACGTTCTGTTGAACTGTTTTTAAATTGATTTTCTAGATTAGTGACCCACGCCGATGAAAAACCTCTACAGGCAGTACGTCTCTCAGCTATTACTAAAAAGGTAAAAGTGCGCATGCTATTTGGTGTATTCAGAAGACGTGCCAAAAAACCCTATTAACGCCCGCGCTCGTCGGAAAGGTTGACGAAGAAGAGCCCACACAGGAAGCCCAGGAAGAACAGCGAGCTTCACAGCGCCGGGTAGGTTTACCTGGTATCCAGAAAGATCAATTAATAATACTACTCTAGGACCCACCGTATAAGACACTCAAAACATCGATTTTAATAGCGTATTTTGCATAAAAGTCATAGGGAAAATGACACTCTAGTGATATAATTCTAATTCGATTTTCTTGATAGGGTAGGTTCACCTACTAGCAGGTCAGATTGAAGTCGGTCAGCACGGAGTAGCGGGCGTCGGTGAAGAAGAACTTGACCGCGTCGCTCGGGACTCGACCACGACCTTGACCAATATCAAGCTCACTACAGGTCCCGCCGGCACTTGAGTCAGGCAAATGGCACCGCGCGTCATTTTATTATGCCGTGCGCCGTGTCCGTTCACTGCGTGCGGTTGTTGTTCGCACCAGAACCTACACCTGCGCCATCTGAATCAGCGTTCGTGGCGCCAGTTGTGCTTGTGCCTGAACTTGTACCTCCGTAGTACGGTAGCCGGAAGGCGAGCCCCGTCTCGTGCGAGTGTGCTGCGCCGTGGTTGTCGCCCGCCGGGGCGCTGTGTTCACCGGATACTGACAACGAAACTGCAACCGGCGCAGAAGTCGACTTTTCGCCTACGCCCGTCTCGTCGCGCACGAGAGCGCGCCGCGCGCCCGCACGCCTGACGTTGACGAAACGTGCGTTCGCGTTCAGGCTCCGCTCCCGCCCGGCGCTGGCCGCCGCACTGGCGCCCGTGGTAGCTAGTCAGAGCGCGTCGTCCACGAGCAGTTGCCCCTGCGACGTCGCGTTGCTTCCTGGTGAAGTGGCTGATGTCGATGCAACGCCAGCAATCACTCACTGCCCATGCCCTCCACCATTAGCACTACCGCTGGCTCACGTTCATCATCATGTTCATGATCGCACCTCGCACAGGCCCGCGTACTCCTGGGACTTTCACACGCAGAACAGAGTTTTGGGACTCAGCACCGCGAACGCGTGGTGGAACGTCTCCTAACCGCCCATCTACCAAGTCAACGGTAATACTAAGAAGTAGAACACATGAAAGCGCCCGCGGTAGGTCAGCTTCGAGAGCTCGGCGTCCACGTCGAGGCTCGTCATCTTTCTTTTTTCTTGACCTTAGTTAATCTTCTACAACTATGCCTATTCTTATGCAACTACTGTAAATTCCCACCCCAGCTGCACATGCATGTGGAAATAGTTTATCGTAAAAATTGCCTTTGTGGTAAATACCACATCGTATCTTCAAACCAACCTTTTAATATAACGCGTACTTACACACAAACACTTCACCTAAAGAGCACTCGCATGCTCTTCTTCTGCCCACACAAACTACAAATGCCGTTATGCATCATATACCATTCATGCTCAAGATCAGTCAAAAGCGATATAACCGTGCATCGTTTATTTCCGTATTTCGTGCTGGTTGATGTGGTTGTCTTCGACGTTTACCACTGCAATGCAATGCCAATATTTTTTTTTTCGTATGACGCGGATTGAATCCGCCATCTGGCCGCCGTGTGCCCAAAACAAATATTCAATTATTGTCAGTATTCAATACTGTTACAGTTACAAACAATGGTTATCTAGACCTTGACCCTTCGTCTAATTGACTAGCTTCGACGTGCTAGCTGCGACGTCCTAGTGTATCGACTGATCTACCTCGACCTTCTTCTGCTTCTCAAACACCTTTTACCGTTATTACATTTCTTACCGTCTCATAGTCATACCTTCCCTTATATGTCAGTCGCGACATCAACATACTCTTCTCTACACGCTGAGTATGCATAAAACATCCTTCAAATTTTTGTCTTATCTGTGAGTACTTACATCATAAGTATAGCTAGAGCTATTATGCACTGCTAACCCGTTGTGAGGCACAATTTCTCGTTATTACTGCTCGCATCCGGTGCCGGAACGCGATCTATCGATCCGATCTATTTATTACGCCGTTTTCTTCTGCTCCAAGTAGTGAAAGTGGTCACAAGCGTCGAGTTAGAACTTACGCGCATAAAAGCGAACATATTTCTTTAAGTAAAAGTAATTACGTATGCGTAGAGTAGTGGTCGTGCGGTACTTTAGTAGACTCTTGGGAGGCGCAAAGCCTCGGCGATGATTTGTCCACCTCGCTCCTCTTCTTTTTTGTCAATAGGAATTAAAGCCCCCGCCACCTATTGTTTTTCACCTTCCACCAGAACATATTTACTCGGTGCAACACAACTAACTGCTGACCCTTTCACCAGAACATATTTACTCGGTGCTGACTGACTAGCTGACTGAGTGTTCATATAAGTGAGGTGCTTAAACTCTTACGCTTTTTGTATCTCTTTAACTCTTTACACGACGATGATGATAGATACTCGTATTAAATATTCGATTCTAAATAATCTTACGCACACGCACGATACTTTACCTGGCAAAAATTCCTAAGTTGTACTCCGTCACTGTTTGTGTTTCTGTGTCTGTATTCCTTTCCACGAACTCTAACTTAGTATCAACTATACTTCGACATCAGATGTCCTGCAAGCTGACATGTACTTCTTCTACTTCGTCGCACGACTGGTCACACATTATAGGTTACTCTATCTCGTTCTTAACGTAGACTGTCTAGGCTCGATCGAGCGCACTAGACAAAATCACTGGCACCCAGCAACAGGTTCATTTCACTCGTTTTACTTTTTGGCGATGTGTTCATAGAAGAGTTCATATAATCAGAAACTTCTAGAGGTTCATATGGGTATGAGTGTGAACATACACTTTGATTTTACTCGTGGTCAATGTACAACTAGATCTAGAATAATTCGCGACAGTCAATATTTCAATACCTGCAACTTGATACCCCAGCATATGCGTAGAATAATCCCAATAAAGGCAACGTAGTTATTCAACTACTTCCGTCGCTTACACTTGTGCAAACTCATATAACTTAGCAATAGTCAACAACGTCTTTCAAT
>Ga0099797_100824_pt1 | contig 18238 bp, 17 predicted proteins | sample Uncmet_Sort48C_1_FD_89871 | JGI IMG/M metagenome (GOLD analysis project Ga0099797, IMG submission 89871) | Marine eukaryotic communities from CALCOFI LINE 67, Pacific Ocean - C012_Sort48C_1 | ecosystem: Environmental > Aquatic > Marine > Oceanic | place: Pacific Ocean: Monterey Bay | collected...
GTCGTACTTCTCCTCCAATGGCAGAAAGTCCCACTCGATTGTGGACTCTTTTTCTCTGATCTCGCGTAGCATTGTGACCAACTTGCGTACGTCATCGAGGTGATCGATTGTCATGTTGAACTTCCTACAACAAGGTTTGCCGTGACACATTTACGATGTGGTTGAGTGGGCAAGCTTTTCATCGTCATGTTGAACTTTCTACAACAAGCTTTATCGTGCCACATTTACGATACGGTTGGAGTGGGCAAGCTTTTGCGAAGAACCAAGCATGCAGTGAACATTTCCGGGGTGCGTTTGAGTAACGTTAGCGTGGTGAGGGCCGCCGACTTCACTGCAGCATTACATCAAATGCATAGAGACGGACCGATCATGCATATGAGTGTGCGACGAGGAGGACTTCATCGTTTTTGTTGTACGTGAGTAAGAACGAGTTAAGGAAGTCTTCATCTTCATCGTTGTTTGCAGTAAACGTTAGTATGAATGAGACGCAATGGTGTCTCCATCGTATCGGTAGTCCGGATGCGGCACGGGTGCCTTTACGATTCATTGAGGCTGATGTCACATGATGTGCGGCACGGGTGCCTTTACGATTCATTGAGGCTGATGTCACATGATGTGCGGCACGGGTGCCTTTACGATTCATCGAGGCTGATGTCACATGATGAGTGTGATTATATGTTTGTTTTCAGACAAGCGTTTTGGGGACGTTCAAAAAGACGCAATTGTGCAAGACTGCTGACAAGACGCAACATGCATTCTTGACACAGGGGACTCTCGATGCTGGTGAAACACATTTTCCTCGTGGTATTTTGCATGTACTCCACCAGGATAGACAGGTCATCTCGCGCTATCTCGAGGAGATTCTTCGTGTACTGCGTCTTCCATAATGTAGTGAAAGACATGAGGTCTCGCTTGATATTCTCGCTGCGCAGGGACAACACACCAATGTTGTGCGACTCCGGAAATTGGTTTATCTCCTCTTCATAATGAACGTACGACATGAGCATGTCGTCAAAGTCCTCCAGCGAGGGATCTTGATCCAAGAAGTCTGCATACTCTTTTTGCATATTTTTCTCCCAGAGGAAGCTGTACTTTTCGAACTTTTGCAAGTATTGATTTGACGCCATCTCTGCACCTAGCAAGCTCCCCGTCAAAAGCAGCACGAGTTTGCATACTTCCTTCTCTTGAGCCAGGCCCTCGTAAAAAGATGCGAGCTCATTAACTGTATCCGATCTATCTTGGCCCCACTGAATGATTCTTTTTGTGCAGCGAAGGATTTGTATTGCGGTGCGATTTATCACATCCTGAATCTCGCTTAAAGATGGTTTCATAACCACTGCTGTTTTCTCCTTTTCCGTGCCCACGTTGGTTTGATCAACTTCAATGTCCGCCTGACAAGAGCCAGCATTGGGGCAACGTTGACAGGTTTAAGGCCGCTCTACAGGGCTGGAAGTAGGCATGAATACTTTGACATCTTTGGGGCAAAGGGCCATTTAGCTATCACGCCCTCGATTTAGATTATTGTGGGCGCTGCATCGATCACACGGAGCACGTCATGAAAGTAAGACAGGTAGCTCATGCATCGTGTTAGATGCAGGGCCACTGACCTGGGAAGCGCACGTTGGTGCTTGTGACAGATTATAGATGCGAGATATAGCCAGGGCTGTGTCACTGTGTTGAAGACTAGTCAACAGCAGCGCGCAACAAAGGCATTGCCATATGAGGGATGTCCCACTGTATTCTGAAAAGTCAACAGCTATGCTAAGACCAAGACGAAAACATTGCCATATCAGGGATGTCCTACTGTATTCGGGGTAGTTGACAGCAATGCTGAGGCCACAACGACGACATTGCTGCCATCCTTTCGTGCAGTAGTGGATTGATTCCTTCAGACTCATGTGGCCTTAGGAGGCAAGCCTTTACAAATAGGAGTCAAGCCGTGAACTCATTTACTGTGGACTTTCAACTGCACGACACTTAGGCGTTCGGCTCGCGTCAGCAACTATCTCACTTGGACACAGTGGCAAAAGGCTAGCTTTGAGGTGGATCCTGTAGTGTGTGGAGAGTGAAGAAAGGTAATGTGATTACAACGGAGGTGGCAGATATCCCTGCTACAACGGAGTTGGCAGGAGGCCTTAAAAAAATCATATTGGTGTTGTTGGCACGTGGCCATATTCAAACGAAGCATGAGGTTGACCTTGCCACAATGGAGTGGTTTAAGCTAGGATTGACGTGTTGCTCCTTCCTTTCGTTCACGATTGCATTGGGTCGGGTTGCAGTGTCACTGTAGTTACACTTGGATTGGGTTGCAGTGTCGCTCTAGTTACACAAGTACACGGCTTACTCCACCCACCGCCCTGAGGCACGATTGCTGTGATCATTCGAACCATTTCTCTTTGTCTTTGTGCTTCATCTGCTTCTTGGTAAGCAAACGGCGTCCATATCCATCCATCAGTTTCGGGAGCTGCGATCGTTAGGAAGTCGGATGTGAACATCCATTATGATCAGCAACATATGTTCGAATCTTCGTTTGTTTAGCTTCAGGGACTAGGGTTACGGTCTTGATCTAGTTCGATTGGGTTGTCAGTTCTATTGGGTTGGAATCAGGCCCAAGTTGGTTTATCGAGTTCACTCCCACCTGAAAGAACGGTGTAAGATCAAATTTGTTTATCGCCGCCACAATGCCGCCGGAGCCGCTGTTGTCTTTGCCGACCCGGGACTTGATCATGTTGAACGAGTGTTTCATCGCTGCGAGGATGGCGTGGTACATGAGGCGGTTGTAGTGCTGGATCAACTCCAGCACCGCTTCTGGGTTGGGGTTGACGGATGCTTGGCTGGCGCCCGAAGCGGAAGGATTGTTCACAAGATCAATCAGATCCTGAACCGCCAGTTCCACCTCCGATGGGAGTGCACACTCGGTTGGTGCCCGTTAATTAGATGCACGAGAGGAACAAACAATCGGAGTGACTTTGGTTGCCAGACACTGAGGTGCAGAGTTGCCTTGCATTCGTCTTCATCAAACTCCTTCTTCAATCAACTTGCCAATACTAAGGTTGTGGCATCCCTCATCACCTTAACCTTTACATTTTCTCTACTCGCACCCTCTGCTGTCCCGCTCCCATGAATCTCGCCCCTATCCTCTTCCTACACGCCCTTGCCTCCGACGCGATGGCTTAGTATCAAGTTACTCTTGTTGCACAAAGCATGCACCTCTCTCACTGAAGTATTTTTCAACCACAAGACTCAATTCCATGAGCTCAACGACCCAAAAATCATCTTCGAAACTCTCTACGTATAACTTCACCGAACGTTAATAGAACGCAACCTCCAAGTTTTTGCCGTCCATGTATGCAGACTGATCTTTCACAAACTGCTCCTGCGTCGCCACGAATTCATCAACGATAAATGGAAACTTCTCCTCCGCGAGGTCGACCAGTGACGTCTTGCTGATTTCCTGCAGGCGTTGTCAATGAGACAGGCACAGGATCTGACTGCAAGCGTCATTTCATCATTTTCCTTTTGATGAAGGTTTGATCACGACTCAGTATCAGACTTTCCTTCGCGTGGTTAAGTAGAGTAATTTATGGCCTAAGCACAAGGAAATTCTGCCGGGCGATAACGGCGCACCCGTTCGCGCAACCATGTCTTTTCCACCTTATTCGTGTCCTACGAGTCGATATTGACCCTAGAAAAATACTCGCGGGCCCCAGAAGGCCTCGCAATGCCGAGAACTGGACGTGTCGAGGGGGGGTGGGGTTGGCACTGGTCAGAATCCTAAGCACAATGGATTCCGCAATCCAACTACGGCCGCCGGGGAAAGCGATTGTGAATACTTTGTCAGCCCTGATGGCGTTGAGTAGCTCGCCGTTGGCTCAGTGGTAAGGCACCCGTGCACGGCGCGAGGGGGGGGGGTTCGATCCCGGCTTCGACCTGTGCTTAAGTTTTTGTTGTGCTTAGACCAAAAAGTACTCTATACGTAGTTCAGGGATGCACGCGGCTGGTTTCCTTCATGCATGCGTGTTTGTGTCGAGTATCACGACAGCCTTCATGCATGCGTGTTTGTGTCAAGTATCACGACAGCCTTCATGCATGCGTGTTTGTGTCGAGTAACGCGACAGCCTTCATGCATGCGTGTCTGTGTCAAGAAACGCGACAGCCTTCATGCATGCGTGTTTGTGTCAAGTATCACGACAGCCTTCATGCATGCGTGTTTGTGTCGAGTAACGCGACAGCCTTCATGCATGCGTGTTTGTGTCGAGTATCACGACAGCCTTCATGCATGCGTGCTTGTGTCGAGTATCACGACAGCCTTCATGCATGCGTGTTTGTGTCGAGTAACGCGACAGACAGCAAGATTTGTTGAGCTCCTCAATCGCTGGTGAAATTCGAGCGCGACACGACTGGCGTTCCAAAGGTTCTTTCCGTGTGCGGCAAAAATGCGGTGAAGAATTTGCTTCAACTTGCAGCAGAAGTGCAGTGCAGGAGAAGTATAGTGGATGCTTTCTTCTTTTCAGTACGGCGGAGTTTGGTCAGTACTTTCATTAACTGGGCAACCTCGTGAGCGACGTGATCGAATATCATCGATGAATTTGATTAAGGATGGATCTGAAGCCTCACCCTCACCCTTGGCTTTCCTTGAGATTTTTGTCGATACGATTCTCTATGATGTCGTTCATCTTGCTCACGATGTCATCGATGCGGAACAGCGCGGCGTCGGTTGAATCGAGATACTGCTCAATATTCAGAGAGGTCCAAGTAATGGTCGTGAGTCCAGGCCTTACTTTGCTATCGAGCTCGTCCAAATGAAACTGCATCAGGCCCTTTATGACCGGGTTAACACGGCTCAGCACTCTCTCATACTCTTTGATGGTGTTGAGGATGTGCCCGTAGAGATTCTTAAACTTTACGTCCTGCATCAACACGATCTTCGCGCTTTCGGGGACGCGAATACCCAAGGCCGCCAAGCACTTCGCCTCGCGTGTTGCATTGTGTTATACTGGATTGGATTGTATTGCATTGCATGATGCACTGTACTGTGTTACATCATGCATTGTATGATGTACTTACTGTATTGCATTGTGATGTATTACCTTGCATTGTGTTGTATTACCTTGCATTGTGATGTATTACCTTGCATTGTGATGTATTACCTTGCATTGTGTTGTATTGCGCTGGACGGATTGTACAATGTATGATGTATGATGTTTGTATTGCCATGTCTCGTATGACACAATGTTACATGAGCTGGCATGCAATTATATGTTGTACTATCACAGATCTCCAGGTGGGCCAAGCACTTCGCCTCGCGTATGTATTGCAGTGTGTCGTACTGTGTGGTATTGTATTTGTATTGTATTGTATTTCATTCCGTTCCATTCTATTCTATGCGCATGAAATGATGTTGAAATAGATTATTTGAGCAGATCTCCTGAGTTAGATTATATTACTTTATTATTGTATTATATTATTAGATCGATTATTATTTGACCAGATCTCCGAGCGTGTATTATTATTATTATTATTATTGAAGATCTCTATGAGTGCGAGATAAACATTTGGCCTCCCGTATGAGCTGGAGAATCTCGGGATCAAAATTCGCGAAGACGCGTGGATTGTGAGGATGCTTGATCATGAGCGTCGCGTGTAAGCCCGACTTGCACGCCTCTATGGAGTTGCACCACGCGTCGTGCCACAGCGTCTCAAACGCGATCAACGCCTCCGCGACTCGATTGTACGTGCGGATAATCTTCTTCCCCTCTTTCATCTCCATCGTCTGCGGATTCGTCTTGAACTCGTTCATCGGCGTGGAGATGCGTCGCAGCAACTGACGGCTCCAGATGATGTTGCCAGCGACGGGAGGCACTGTGCGGACCATGGGAGGCCCAGTCTTGAACTTCTCGTAAGTCTTCTGCACGAAGTCAAGGTCAAGGCCGTAATTCTGGAAGATGACCATATGTTTGATCTGCAGATCATCCTGTAGTCTCTTGCGCTTGATCGTGGATTTGAGTTTCACAAGGAGGTCCAGCGCCATCTCGGTGTTGGGAATCACCTCGAACGATGCATTTACGAACGCCTGCAAGTCAGCTTCGAGCTTGCCGATTCGTTCACCAAATTCCACGTAGTCACGGTCGAACGCCCCTTTGGTATGGTCAAGCAGGTCATAACCCTTCTGTTGCGCTCTGTCCACAATGGTATGGAATGCGGCGATTAGCGGCTCCATTCCTTTGGCGAAAATGTTCATTGAGTGTTGTGATCGGATCCAAATACAAAGGTTGCGACGAGGATTTGAACAGGGAGGAGGCCATCAATCGCCATACAATAGATTACATGCGATTAGCTTACATAACACATTTGATTGTTTAAATATGAAATGATGTGGCATGATTTGATACCCGATTGCATGCCATGCCATTATAGTGTCTATGATATCAAACATTTAGTGCACGGCAAAAGCCTTCAATAGCGTGGTCCGCCATGAACTGCAACTGCTGTACGGTAGTGAACATGTCAATCACCTGCCATAACAAGGATCAGACACGCCCGCAGGACCTTAGCTGGAATACTGCTGAGCTACGATCAAGCAACACGCTGAGTGGATGGAGATAATCCGGACGCTGGCTAACCACACGGGACGTCGCTTGGTACGGAGCTGAAAGCAAGAACAGCCGACACATTGTTCACATTTGAGCTTTTTTGACGGAAGGCCATGTGATGCCCTTGGTATCTAAGGTAACGACAGCGATGCCATTGCAGGTGTTGCAGTCGTCAGAGAAGCAGCCGGGATGACAGGGCATTATCACCCCAGTCAGGAAACAAGATTTCTCGGATTCAATAACCCCACCTATCTGTTTCCCTGAAAAGTGAGGACCTTGTCCAGGCGCTTCACAAACAACTCCATATGCCCAAAGATTTTCTCTTCGTCGAACTCGAAGTCTTGTTCTCCTTCTGTTGGTTGGATGAGCACGATTTTATTCTTGACCTCTTCGTACACCGTCAGATAACGGATGTACAGGGCCTGGCACTTCCGCATCACGCTGCACAGTGTCTCCGGGTCCTAGATTAAAGCGGGTTTGTTCGTGATGTTGCCTCCAGGTCCTAGATTAAAGTGGGTTTGTTCGTGATGTTGCCTCCGGGTCCTAGATTTAAGCGGGTTTGATGTTGTTGACGTTACTCGTTCTGTGTGGCTCAGAATTTGTCTTTGGATAAGGTTTGCCAACCAGCACTGAATGCTGTGTCCAGGTAAGCCTGATAAATGAATCACAAAAAAGAAGACAACTCGAATTATGTGCTTTGGTCGAAATGGCGTCGCATAGCAACCATATAACGTTAGAAACCATGATGGCTAACAGCTGGCCAAGAGTTGAGCTAAGTCACAGTTTGCTGGAGACCAGTTTGTGTGGAACGACTTCGCATGCGATCTCTGTGCCCTGAGGTGCCCATGATACTGGTTTACAGTTCATTTCTTGACATGGTGAATGGTTTCGGTGAGTTGTAGATATTGTTGATGTTGCAACTATTTACGATGAGTTGTAGCTACGTTAAAGTTACAGGTAACGACGATATGGCCATCATTTGAACCAGTAGCATTAGGCCAGGGGGGCTAGCATATATTAGGTCAGGGGGACTAGTCGTGCACATTGTTGCAGGTAACGAGGATATGGCCATCATTTGAACCAGTAGCATTAGGCCAGGGGGGGCTAGCATATATTAGGTCAGGGGGACTAGTCGTGCACATTGTTGCAGGTAACGAGAATATGCCATCATTTAAACCAGTTGTGTTTGTGTATCTTCTTCTTGGCAAGCAAACAGCGTCCTTTCCATCCATCTGCTCCCAGAGGACATCTCGTCATCTAGTTTACGGTCGATGTCCTCATGATATGACGCATGGATCCTCCTTCATTTGTTGCAGAGACATGATTTCCATCCATCTGAGTACTGCGAGCAGCATCTTGTCATCTGGTTTACGGTTGATGCCCTCATGATATGATGCATCGACCCTCCCTCATTCGTTCCAGAGACATGCTTTCTACTCACCTGCTCCGAGAGGCATCTTGTCATCACTTTACGGTCGGGTAATGAGATCTTTCTCACGCTCAGGTTGGATGAACCCAACTCTGCTCCGAGAGGCATCTTGTCATCACTTTACGGTCGGGTAATGAGATCTTTCTCACGCTCAGGTTGGATGAACCCAACTCTGCTCCGAGAGGCATCTTGTCATCACTTTATGGTCGGGTAATGAGATCTTTCTCACGCTCAGGTTGGATGAACCCAACAATAGCACTTTCTGCTTCAGTAGACATGAACAAGGATTGATAGCAGGTTTGCGGTTCAAGGTGTTCCTGGTCCCAAAGCCGTCCTCCTTTGTTGATCTGGGCCTTGCAGTTATTGATCATCTGATTCGTAATGCGCCAGCAGAGCACCGTCATCCGCTCATTCGTGTGATAAAACCGTGATATCTTCATCATCATTTTGACATTGTTTAGGAGAGCGGGGAGCACCTCCTCAATGTCAGAAGTGCCGCCTTCGTACAGCACACGGACGTATTTATCCAGTGTGGACAGGTACTTCACGTTGTCTTTTGCCTCGTTCGCAGCGTCTGTAATCAGATGATCCAATGACCGCCATCTCCGCACCAATTTGTGTGCATCATCATTGACAGCCTTCGCTTCACGCAATACTCCGAGCACCAACTTGCATTCAACACATTTTAGCTGATCGATGATTGTTGAGAATTTGTAGCTCCTTTGACGCCAGTACAGCAGTTCTACGCGTGGACCTTCGTCTTCCCCCTTCTTGTGTGTCTTCGACTTGACCACGGGCACCTCCTCCAAGAGGCTCTCACATTGGTCACACCTAAGATGAGCGCGAGGGGATATGTAATACTCCAGCTTTTGGATAAGAGTTCCAGTTTATTCGGTCACATGCGCAAAGATTGATGATGAAGCAGGTTGCAGCCACAGCCAGATTGATGCAGTGAGTCGTTATTCAGACACAAGCAAAGCCACTCCTAGATGGGGGGATGGTGCGTAGTGACCATCTGCGCAACAAAGCGTTGAGACTTTGCACCAAATCAGCATCTAACGCTGCTTTTTCAAGCACCTTTTGCTTCAATTCCAACCCATCCAACTGGCCTTCCTCCTGCACAGCAATGGTACTGATGGGAGGGTAATGTTGCTCAGAGCAGTTGACACTTGGAGTTTCGGATCACACTTTCATTCCTTCCAATGCAGATTACGCTTCCTGTTGTTCATCCTCATTTGTTTGACACTCAAGAGGCTTCGAACAGTTGCAAACCAATCTGCTGAGTTTGCTCTAACCTTCAGCCTGACCTAACGGAAGTGTTCACCGGAATGTGCAGCCGTACTGCTGTGTTCATGTTACTCAAAGCATCGCTGAGTGCTTTGTGCAAATCACCCGCCTATCAAGATGGGCAGACCAGGTTGACAATGTGGATCAACGTGGCAAAGGTCATTCAACCTGTGACAAAGAAACACAAGCAAGATGAGGTTGGACCTTGGCAAAGAGCTCTCCCGACAAGCGACAACTCTTAGGATTTGTTTGCCAATCATCTTGCTCCTTGATGAGAGGCAAGAACACTTTGTCCAACACCTAAGAATGGAAGACTGTGCTCACATATGCAACAATGGCATGCCAAACCAGACACAAACCAGGAGCTGCATTCAGCAACACATGCTGGAAAGTCGAACCACAGCGAAACAGAATTCGGGACAAAGGGTTCAGATTCGGGATTAATCAACTATTTGCTCCGTGGTGTTTCAAATGAGTCAATATCATTGGATTCACATTTACAGTGGAGTAAAGGCCATGCAGTGTTATTAGGACTCCTTCACAAATTTCACCTCATCGAAATCTTCCAGTGCCCCTCTCCTAATTTCGCCAAAGCTGACATCAGCCTGGGACAGACAATGTGAATGTTGTGACATAGATGCGTAAGGACATGCTGAAGATGGGTGAGGTGGAACTTTGCAAAATAAGAGCAAACAAGGAAAGAGAAACTAAATGATATAGGCTCAGCCACTGTGCCACTGTGAATAAGGAATGCATCATGAACAGTACCTCAACAGTGGCAGCAGCAACACCTCTGTGATTGATACGCTGGAAGTAGACTGCACGGCCCTGCACCTCAGTCATGTTTCCACCACCTATACAGAAACAGCTATTGACAACCAGATGAATGACCTGGCTACCACAATGGAACTCTTCACAATCTCAGGTGGTTGTCATCAGCGCTCTTTTCGGTTGTAACTCAAAACACACCCTCTCAAACAGCAGAGGAAGTGCATGAAAACTGATTTTGTATTAGTCCGTTCAGGCTGCAAGCTGAGTGTGGAAAGACGAAGTCCCTCTCAGCCTCCTCGAGAACTCACCCTGGAACAGATATGGCACGCCATCGCGAGCACCCACAGTAATCGCTGAGACTCCACTTGGCTTGAAGAAGCTATTCAACTGTTCAAGCACCTGCAATCAGTGCACTGAGGATGTCGTCTGCACACAATGTGTTTGAGAAGCCTTGCCTGAGGCTGATTCATCCAGTAGTCCACGTCGGAGGGTCTCAAACCCAGAGACTGGGTCGCCCGCCTCGCGATGTATTGATGTCGGGCATCCATGGCTTCCGTTTGCGGTAGCCGTCGTTTCCTGGCTATCACAGAGGCCAACGACCGCCCTCTCTCACTCCACCCTCTTTCGCACTCCTGGCTGAGATTAGCACCAACGGCTGGCGGGAGTCATGACCACTATGTGTCCCCATAAACAAACAAACAAAAAACAACGGCCACAGTTGCACAGAATGTCGTACACAGTGCGTCGCTCCCCTCATGCAGCATTGCATCTCAGATGTCTATGTGATAGGTGGGAAATGTCATGCGTATTAGAGAACAAGATGTGGGCCGTCCGGCGCCGCACATACGTTCTGCGACCTACTCTCACCACACATTTGACGCGGTGAGTTCATTCCTGATTTTCAACGACACTGAACAGGTTTTGAACAGGTGTCGAACATGCGACATTGTGAGATTGGCCACATTCGGGAGAACCATGTTCCAACACATGCACACGTCCTCACCACGCTTTCCAAGTCCTATGATCCCGGGGAAGGTGTTTGACTTTCTTTCTGCAGTTCTTGATGTTTCGCCCCTGATTTCTGCACGATTAAGGAGTAAGACTCTTTCGACGATAAGATGATGTTTTGAATGGATCTGACGAGTGCTGAAGAAATTGTCTATCGTTTTTTTTCTGCCGAGACTCAAATGAGCAGTCACAGCTCGTTGTCCTCAGTTCGGAATTTGCGATTGACACAGCCTCAAGCCGACACGTTCTCTGAGGTGACAGGGATTGAATTGGCCTAGCTAGAGAGTCTGCACTGGTCAGCTCTGCAAGGGTCAGCTCTGTAAGTGTGTTTGAGACACCTCATATAAAAACCTGAAACAAGTGGTAGAGGCATGGGACAGGGGAGGCATATCTGGAAACATGAAGAGATGGATGCTCACCTTCCCTTTGTTTAGGCTGATCCTCGACACGACGCCACCTCTGGAATTCTTAAGCTGAAGGAGAAGCCAATATTTTCTTTCACTCTCATCACACCCTCCTCCAGTCTCCACTCTACTCTCACGTTTTCCTGCACCTGAGTTTGTTCAACAACAGTTGAATTAAGAACGAAGAAGCTTTCCTCCGCCCACCCTGATTCTGTGCAGGCGAATGACCCCAAGCTCACTTCACTCACGATCTGGAATGAGGAAACCCTACATTGTACTTGCACGTGTTTGTCTCAGTCTGAGGTTGTCTCTCTGATGTTGCAAGCTGCTTCAATTGAGATGTCTAGTAGTTTCAATCACATATGCACTTATCACTGCAACTGTTGCCTGCTTTTCACAAATCACAACTGTCAGGAATTCGGTTTGAAGCATTGCCACTGGCTGAATGATGGACTTAAAAGCTCACTCCACCTCACCCATCTGGTGAGTTTCTTTCTCTTTACTGATGACACTATGGTCTGGTGGTTACAGATCGATTGTCAGCATAAATTACACTCAGGTCCCATAATGTGTGTCACGAAAGCAAATAATGTAGGGTATCCAAAGCTTCTTCACACCCACAAAGTGCAAAACGTTCTTGCTGCATCGGAATCGTATCTATTCTTGATGGAAGGACCTTCGGCACAACAAAATTGGGGATGAGGGCTGTCGCCTACTGGCTGAGGGTTTAAAGGTGATTTTGCTCTTGCACTCACCGCAACATCTTCTGCATACAGAGAGTATCGTACCTCTTGTGACATATTAAGTACACATGTGGGGTCAGCTACTCTTTGACATAATTGTTTTTTGAGGCGAACCAAACACTGACCACATTGCAAATCAAGCCCAACAAGTGGAGTGTCGATGGAGCAAGGTGACCTACATCTGTCACAATCAGGGCTTGGGTGTGGATAATTTCTTTGTTCATTGCTGTGGACAACTTCCGTTGTGCAGATATTTCCACTCCCAACATGAGACGCACCCTTTGCAGGTGGATTGACCGTGCATTAGCTTATGGGGGTTGGGTCGCCACGTGTGATTCCATTAGCCACTGTGACCCATCGGTAGCCCAGTCACCTGTGTATGTGAGACGTGGTGAGTCACTTGTTTTGCGCTGAAGTATTGAAAAGCGTCGCAGTCAGTGTTCAGTAGATGTAGGCATAGCGCAGGTCAATGGAAGTCAAGTGATCCAAATTGTTGGCAAAGTGGGCATTTTAAATACTGGAAGTCACGTGGAAGTCAGGTTCTTAATTTACCCAGAGTGCAGCCAAAGTGGCGACTTGCGGGAGTTTCTTATTTCCCGCCAACACAACTTACTCAATGGGCCAGCCTAATAAATTCCATGGTTGGGTTTTTTTGGAAACTTTGTAGAAATGTGAATGGGTGTACAGCCCCTGTACTTGCATGGTGCTTGTTTAAGACAATCCCCTGGTTAGTTGGGTAGCTTGCAAGCAACAATCAAGCAAAAAGCCGTTTTTGAGGACACACATGAGCTATTGAGCATACATGCATGCTGTACCAATCATCACACGATCATACAGTGTTGTTTAAAATACTAATAATGCACAGAAAACATCCACTTTTGTGATCATTGTGCCGCGTTTTGTTGTCATCAAGGCTCTAAATGATGGTTGCGCATGTTTTCTTTACAAATTTGAATTTTTCATGTTTTTGATGTCAAGCATGCTCACTAGATTCTTGGAGTAAAACCATTAATTAAATCCTTCAAGCAGCTGGCTGATTTGCCAAATTGTTGAGCTGTGACCTTCAAAAGCTTGCCCGGCCGTTTGGAACATGCAACCGCACCATCAAACATGATCAAACGCAATTGTTTTAAAGAATGACTCAGGTTTTTGATAGGAAACGTGCCTGCCTGGCATTTAGCCTGGCTCACTCATTCAACAAGCACGACACGGCAGTGCAGCTGGAACGAGGTTCCAACAGAAGAAGCCTGTTCATGAAAGTGGCAAAGGCCGCGCCGCAGGCGCACACAGCAGCTGCGCAAGTAGAAAGCAGCCTCCGACTTTCATGGCAGCGTAAATAAGGTAGGGCCGTACAGCATGTAACGGCCTCCCAGGTAATAAACTACGAACGCATTCATGGTAGCAGTTTGAAGTGGGGCGAAATCCGCTGCGCGCCTCGCTATGAGCTCGACGGATTACGTCGAGTTCGACGTGGGAAAGGCGAAAAGCCAGGGGTTGACGACGGCAGAAGAATCAGCATACTCCGAACTCGTGCGTTCGCTATCGAGCTTTGGGAGAGCTGTTGTAAAGCATTTGCCGTCACAAATAACGCTGTTGCAGTACGTGCAGGAAGCCTTTGAAGATGCGGAGAAAACCGCCAGTGCGGAGTTGCATCTCGAGGACGTCGCAACCGGCTCTGTCAATGGCTCGACAGCTGTAGCTGTCGCAAATAAACAGAACTTCGCAGCAAAAGCTGCAAGAATCATAGTTGCAAAATCGAAGCGTCTGAAACAACATGCTCGAAGGGCGAAACACCGTGCACAGCAAAACAACACAAAGGGGCGTGAACAGCCAGAATGGCCTGCTGCAATAAAACAAAATGCTGAAGATATCAGCCAGTGGCAGCAAGATTTGTTCATGCATGTGGCGATGCTTGTGGTCTCGGAGCACTTTGAGAGCAAAGGAATGCTTGTGAATAGAACAGACGACAGTCGTGGGAAGCAGCAAAGAAAGCAGATCAAAAAGCACATACACTTCCATGGGGATACCATCGGAGTTGCAGCATTTGAGCTCAAAGGATTCGCATTAATGTCACGAGCAACAGGACTGATGGTAAAGCCTTCTGAGGCAAGCCAGTTTGGCATGCTGTGACGATTACACAAACAACATGTGGGCATACTGGTGAAGCCAGTGGCAAACGTGTGTCCACAGCAAGTGTACAACAAGCGAGCATTGTGGTGAAGTCTAAAGGAAAACACCAGTGCACGTGATCGCATATGAACAACAACAATGATGATTCGTGGGGGAGCTAGCTTAGTTGCGATAAAAGTTGTACCAGAATTGTCAAAGTTAGAGGAAAACAGTTCGAAAAGAAGTTTTGAAAAAGGTTAGGATCCCCGTCTTTTCACCAAAGCGTAAATAAGGTAGGGCCGTACAGCATGTAACGGCCTCCCAGGTAATAAACTACGAACGCATTCACAGCGGGGAACGGAAAGACGTGACTTAACATCAGGTGTGTTCCTGTAACTCCGCAGTTGGTGCAAGTGACCTCGCCATTCACCGTGGCTGCGGAGCGCCGGAAGTGCGCAGCGGCCTTTTCTATCGAACCTGCTATTTCGAGGGTCACGACTAGACTGCTATCCACTGCATCTAGAACACCATCGATCGAGCTGGGTGGCGCGAGGCTGGCAGGGTTGCTTGCTGGCGCTACATGAAAAGCCATTTCCTAACGAAAGGAGGCGTCAACGCCAAGCGCTAACCGTTAAATCAATTCTACTGTGCCTTGCACGCCTAAACTATCACTGCGCCGTGCAGCATGAAAACTGATCTTGGCTGACCACCTCATCTTGAGGATAGTCACCTATCCGAATGATGCTAAATCCTCAAGATCTATTATGCTGCATCATTGGATCTATAAAAACTAAAAGTGTCACGGTAGAAGAGGGTTGCTGATCCCTCTCTCGCAGGCATGTGACATTGCTCAATCTTCAAACTGCACCACCACGAGAGCTTTACCACTTAGCTTTGACCACGATGAGTTTTCACCTGCACTCCTCAGGGAATAGAGGGCACAAAGGAGGACCCATGAGAAATGCTTATTGCAATTAGTCAAGTATGCAAAACAGTGCAGTAAACTCTATTGCATGTGTTCAGCATTTCATTCAGGTTCAATGGCAAAACTTCAGGGTGCTGTGAGTGCACTGAGGTGTTCAAACAGGGTAGCTAATCCTGTTATTGCACAACGGTTCAAACATAAGTATACCCTAGGAATGCCATGCAAAGCTGAACTGTGCTTAGGGTTTTACAGGCCTATGAGAGGGGGTTTACAAGCCTGCATGACATTGTGGACGCAACATCGTCCAATAGCTCCTGTCCCTCGTCCATGCGCACTTCACTCCTCGTTGAGGGTGCACAGGGCGCAAGAAAGCCCCATAAATGATCTTTATTTATATGTATTCATTCACATAAGTTCGTGACAAATAACCAAATGAATTAGCTGTGATAATGCAAAGCAAATTCTAGACGATCAGAGCTAACAGATGAATCAATAATGCTAATGCCATCAGAGCAAAAGTTATGGCATGCAAAGCAAAAATTATGGTATGTCGTATATCATGTTGCAGGGTTGCCTTTTCGTTGACCACCTCTTTCCGATGAGCGTTGCTTTGAGGAAAGTGAGGAGTGAAAAGCATTACAAAACCTGCCACTAAATTTGGTTAAATTGTTTTCATTATTCTGGCATTAACACACATCCTGACCTATCCGCAGTGGCTTCGAGAGCTCCACTGAACGGATCCTGCCTGTAACTGACCTAATACCTCACACCATCACTACCTCGCCTAGGCGCGCACGTATGCCTACCTAGACATCATGTGCCTGCCCCCTCTCAGGGTCAACAGGACTTGAACCTAAAAGCCTACTCAAAAGCTGACCTCTCCTCACTCGAGGCCACCTGAGGGACTCATCAAGGCTAGTGCACCCCCTCTTCCTGTCATGGAAGGGGTCATGTAGTCAGCCCTGTGACTGTACACCAGCATGACAAAGATGAGCATGTGGCTAGTGCCCCCCCCCTCCCATGCTGTGGCTTGGGGGGCTGGGGATTGTTGAAATGCCGTGACTGCATGGGTTGATAGTAGGCGGCGCCTCGCATGCCCTTACTATAGGTGGTAACCAACTGCCCGCAGCACAGTAGCACCCTCCTTGTGATAGCCCAGTGCTAATTAGCAAGAAAAACACTGAACTGCGTGAACGGCGCGGTCCTAATAGTCACCCTCCAGCACCCGATAAGGTAAACTATTTAAAGCACCCGATAAGATTTATTTCGAGCCTCTTCGTGAGCGACATGTCGCTTCACGTTTGAGCACAGCGGTTTATATTTCGAAGAGTCACGTCCCTTTGACACGGGCACGACTTGAGTAGCAGCCAAAGCGCCTCGAGTAAAGAAGGACCAAAGCCCACTCCTCACCAAGGTGCGCCGCCTGCCCGCCGCCTTTGGCCTCCCTCCCCTCTTTGGTCTTTTCGTGCCGTCGGTGCGCCCCCCACACATCCGCCACGGCCTTGGGGGTTTCGACACTGGTGGTCATCACCGGTAACCACTCGGCCAACCTCCTCCACTCGTCCCACACTCTCCCCCCCACACAATATTCCATCACGCACCTCTTCGCCACTCTCCTAACCCTCGACTAACCCTAATGTCATAGGATCGTACTTGGGTCATGGTAGGGTTGCGAGGGTTACATAGCATAGCAATAGGGTACGTCGTGAGTAGATTGCACAATAGATCGCATATGAATGTTCTGGGGGGAAATATGGCTGTTGGGACAGGAAAATCAAATTGTATTTTTTTGAAGGCATGGACTCTTGATGAACCGAGGAACACATTTGCGAAGTTTCAAGGAATTTCAACGGTTCAATTTTGTGCATGGTGACCTAAAGTAGCTGAATTTCACCAAAACTTGAACCAGGCACATTGAACACACAATTGTACCATCGAAAAGCACATGAACATCTATGTTAAACGTCAAGGTGTTGCACATAAATGAAGACTAGAGGTCCATGGATCATAATGCTACACTTGACTATGAAGAATCAGCATTGTAGTCAACCATCCGCCGCAAACAACAACTTTCATTGCGTATTTTCATTAGCATCATAATTCTGCAGACGATTCATCTTGACAGTAAAAATGAAATTCCATAGTCAAAAATGATCAGATTCCAGATATTTTTTGATATGCATGTCTATGAGGTTAAGCTCTACAAATCCACCCTGTTTAGTTTTTCTCCTATATCAATATTTAATGGGTAAAAATTACGATTTCTGATGCAATTTGTGTGATTTTGAGAAGCCAGAGGTGCATGAATTTCAATGGAATAGGCTCACCAAACTCATCACAAACATGCCAAAGCACCTCAAATCTTCTATGCAGATACGCAATTATGATATAAAGCCATCCAAGTCATTTTAGTGGCTATTAGTGGGCATGCCGTTGAGTTTAAGGAAGTAGAGACACAAAATTTCAATTTTCTCAAAAAAATGAAAACTGACTCAAAAGCCAAATTTCATCCCACAACATTCATATATAGTGTGCACTTTCAGGGGAGTCCCGAGCTCGTGAATACGAGTTCGGGCTCACAGGATTAAGTGTAGACTGTAGATCATATGTGCGCTGTGAGTAGATTGCATAATAGATTGCATAATATAGTGTGCACTTTCAGGGGAGTTCCGAGCTCGTGAATACAAGGTCGGGCTCACAGGATTAAGTGTAGACTGTAGATCATGTGTACGTGGTGAGTAGAATGCATAATAGATTGCATACAGTGTGCACTTTCAGGGGAGTTCCGAGCTCGTGAATACGAGTTTGGGCTCACAGGATTAAGTGTAGACTGTAGATCATATGTGCGCTGTGAGTAGATTGCATAATAGATTGCATATAGTGTGCACTTTCAGGGGAGTTTCGAGCTCGTGAATACGAGTTCGGGCTCACAGGATTAAGTGTAGGTTGTAGATCATGTGTACGTTGTG
>Ga0099797_100825_pt1 | contig 18234 bp, 12 predicted proteins | sample Uncmet_Sort48C_1_FD_89871 | JGI IMG/M metagenome (GOLD analysis project Ga0099797, IMG submission 89871) | Marine eukaryotic communities from CALCOFI LINE 67, Pacific Ocean - C012_Sort48C_1 | ecosystem: Environmental > Aquatic > Marine > Oceanic | place: Pacific Ocean: Monterey Bay | collected...
TTCCGATGGAATCCCGGTGGATTACGATCCCAATGACATTCCACCAGAACTGAAGGAATATTTTGAAAACAATGCCATGGATTCTGAGAACACCGAGAAGAAAAATGCAATGTCTGCAGATATAGAAGAAGTCTCTTCTGAAAGAGAAGAGACAACAGAAGAAACGGAAGAACAGAAGGCAGCCCTAGAAGAAGCTTTAAAGTCGCTGCGTGAAAAATTTGGGAAGGATAACATTCCAGAGCTGAGAATTAATCTTGATTGTGAACAGAGGACACTGGAGGAGGTTGGTGAATCAGAAAAGACACCCGAAGACAAGATCGAAGACGAGACAGATAAAGAGAAGACAGAAGACAAGACACTGGGTCAAGAGAAGACAGAAGACGGTAAAGAGAACACAGAAGACAGGACACTGGGTCAAGAGAAGACAGAAGACAAGACAGAAAACAAGAGAGAAGACAAGACACTGGGCCAAGAGAACACAGAAGACCTGACTCAAGAAGAGATCTTCAAAAGACGCCTTCAATGTACCAGAGAGGACTCCCATCTTTTTAAGCCTCTTTTAGAGAGGCTTAAAAACGAAGAAACTAAAGAAAAAGAAACAGCACTTGAAGAAATAACCTCCCTAAACTTATGGAGTGATTCGGCGAAACGGTATCACATAGATCCTCAATCTGGCAGAAAAATATCGTCAAATTTCAGCAACTTCCTTACCACGATCGCCGAAATCAGACGGGTGGGGGTTGAGGATGCAAAGAATCTCGCTCTCGTTCTTCCTAGGTATGCAAAAAATCTGGAAAAAATTAAACTCAGTCTAATGATCGACGATGTTTGTAAAATATTCGCACAAGAAGTATTGCCGAAAACAAAAAGTTTAAGACATTTGGACTTATCGTGCTGTAAGCTCAATGTGGGAATGATGAAAAGGTTAATCGCGGAAATCCCAAATACGAAAATCACTTCTCTCGATTTAGCGCATAATACGCATATAGGGGAATGGGGATATCCAAGCTTATTTCCGGCGTTAATTGGGAAAAATTTTGAATACTCATGGCTCACTTGTGAAATTCATGTATACAGACCTTGGCAATATGGGCCGAGTCTTGACGGTTGTGATAATGATCCTTTAAGTTCTACTCAGAGTAATGGTTCAACTTCTTCTCAGAGTAATGATTCAGGTTCTACTTCTTCTCAAAGTGGTACTGGTGCTCAGAGTGGTAATGGTGCTCAGAGTGGTAATGGTGCTCAGATTGGCAATGGTGTTCAGAGTCCTCCTCGTGCTCAGTATCCTCCCCACAATCAGAAAAAACTAAAAGGCACGGGTCTTCGCGGGGTTTCTGGTCTTAAATCCTTGGATCTTTCTTACAATCTAATAGGCTTAGTAGATCGAAACATGCCGGTCTTGGGGGCGGTTCTTGTGCGAACCGCTATCACATCGCTCATCCTAAACTCGTGCAGAATCAAGGGGGCCAAAGGCATCTCAGCGTTTGCGCAAGTTTTACCGCGAACGAGGATTTCCATGTTGGGTCTAGGTTGCAATCCACTTGGAGCAAAAGGTGCGAAATTGCTTGCCCAAGGTCTGAAGAATAACACAACCGTGGTTTCACTTGATCTGGCAACTACAGGGCTAAAAGACAAAGGGGTATCATATCTAGCAAATGTTCTTCCAACTACACGCATAAAATCATTAACTCTAGCAAGAAATGAATTGAGTTGGAGAAGTGGAAAACCTCTCGGAGAGTGTCTAGAAAAGTGGGCTCATCAGCCATCTCGAGGCTTAGTGTCATTGAATTTATCAGGAAATCCGAATTTCCGATTTGAAGGCTTGAAAAAATTGGCTCCGGTTTTACCGCAAACAGAAATCACATGCCTAAAGCTATTTGAGTGCTTGATAGGCCCAAGCGGGGCTAAGTTACTTGCAGAAGTATTGCCACAGACGCTGATTATGACGCTGGATTTAGGAGACAATATGCTAGGTCTGGAGGGGATCAGAGAAATCAGTAAAGTTCTCGCCCCTACTACTAAGGGCAATAGTACTACTCACAAAGCTAGTGATGATACTAAGACAGCTTCTCACAAAGGCGGAAACTTCCTTCGGAAGAAGAGCATTATTGGTAGGCTAACAAGCCGTGATGATGATAATGATGGTAGCACTCAGGGTACTGACACTGTTGCGAACGACGCTGACGATGCTGCATCGGATACTTTTGCTGTTAGGGTCCCTGAAGATACGAAGGCTGGTGATGAAGGTGATGGAATCATCAGGGATAGCGAAATTCTCAAAGAGAATACTGATCTCGTGATCAAAGATGCAGACTACTGGAATAGGATGCGAGCGAGAGGAAGGGCCAACAGAATTGGTGATGATCCTAACTCAGAATCACAACAGGAACAAGAAGGTCATTTTCTCACCGAATTAGATCTGTCCTGTAATAACCTAGATTATAATGATGCCGTGATGTTTGTGAGAGATATCAAAGGGAATCAGTCGTTAAGGTCGTTGAGATTTTGTCTAGGCTATGCTCTAGGATATACGAATGTGCATCTTGAACACATTTCCAGTGGTTCGTTGAACTTGAAGCCGTCAGAAAAACAACTTTATGTAAGTAACCTCTTCACAAAAGCTGACGAAGAGTTGCCGAATTGTCAGATTAAATGGTGAATTGTCAGATTAAGTGGTAGGTACTAGTTGTTGGAATGAGACAATTTGAATTAAGTGGTAGCCTGTAGGTGAGTAAAAAGGTGCCTTTGGTGAGTAAAAAGAAGAAAAGTTGATCAATAATTTGTCAGCTATTGAGCCATTTCACACGTAACAGTGTCAAAATGTCAAATGAGGAGATTGTCAATTGTCAAATCAAATGGCGACAGCTAAGCTGCAATTATATCTTCATGAGGCACACACAGCAACCTCAGCAGTTTTGGTTTGGTATCGGGACACGCGTCAAGTTCTGCGTGACTCTCCGACGCCAGTAAAGTCGTTGCAAAATTTAAAAAGTGATCAAGTGAACACAGTACACTGGTTGTGGGATCAATCATCAGAACGTTCTGAGATCGAATGGTCAGAGCGTCGAGCTTGCTGCTTGAGATGAATGATCACATTTTTGAGATGTGAAATGATCAGAGTTGTGGGATCAGGAATCCATGGTCACCGTCTTGAGATCAGGATTCATTGAACAATTTGTGGTGGCGTCAAGAAAAAAAGTACAGTTTTGGAAAAAAGTAGGGCAAGTTTTGGGTTAGGAAAACAGTAGAAATGTAGTAGCAATTCGGCAAAGTAGATAATACACGATATCATATCGTCAAGCAAAGAGCAAAAAAAAAGAAAAGAGTTGACTCATTGGTGAGAGTTGTGGGGTTGTGCAACCCGTTCGAGATATTCTATCGGGAGGAAAAAAAAAGGATGTTAAGTTTTGGGATATAAAGTCTTATGGGAGCCGCATTAAATTTACAAGTCTGACAAGTCTTCAATTTGAAATTTCCAAGCTAAATTTTGGCCCTAGTAACACATCATTGATCAAGTTTTGGTATTACGTCTCGCCAAGTTTTGGCCCTACAAGTCATCGAGTTTTGGCCATACAAGTCATCAAGTTTTGGTCGTGCTGGCATTGCAATCAATTTCCAGCCTCATTGATTGAAATTATTGAGCTCATGGATCCATGATTCTTTTCAAAAAACAGGCTGTCATAAGGCAGATTCTCTCTTCGTCGAGGATGACGTGAGAATCCATTTCTGACAAAAAGAAACAATTGTCCAATATTGGTGAGTACAGGTCGTGCCTAGAAAATTGTGAGTACAGGTCGAGTATCTATTTGTGAGTAGCTCAAGTATGATTCTTTGATGAATGTGATTTAAGTCCTTGATTGCTGCGCAGACAGGATGTAGTAACTCGGCACAGTAAAGCATAGCTCCAGCCTGTGGTATCATCAATTTGATAATCATAGCAAAGTACGTGATTGCGGATCATTCAGCCGATCCATATCTGATCTTTCATTTGATTTTTTTTTTCGATCACTCATTTGATTTTATTTTTGAAGCATCATTCACGCCTCAAAAATTAATCTGTTAGAAACATCACCCATCATGAAACATTCAGTGACCCTTACATTCTGATACGTTGTATATTTTTGTCATTGAAAAGGCCAAGAGTTACCCCAGGAAGCGATTTGAAAAAATTGAAAACTCTGGCGGCGCAATTGCCATTGGTTTCTCTTGATTGTTCTCCTCTTTCTTTGTGCGATGGTGTTCTCCTTTTTCTAAATTGTGCGATACGATCGGCGACAAATTACAATGTTGGAATCTTCTGTGACGAATCTTTCAGATCATTGAAGTCGATTGATATTTGCCAATTCTCTGGCCCTATTTTTCTTTTCCCCCTTACAATTCTCTCAAGTTTTCGTGAGGGGACGGCTCTATTCTATGTGTTGGCATTCGATTTTGCGATCATCAATTGCAGTTATTGGGTGAAAAATCAAGACAGTCGAAAAAATAATTTGGATGAGGGAAGAACACAGAGAATCGAGTCTCGAGATGGGTAAAGACAGCATGGTCGCGACGTGATACTCCAACGGGACAGCCTACCATCTGCTACAATTCCGAATTGCAGGCAGCGTCTGTGTTGCCTTGCCAACAACGATCCTGTGGCAACAAACTCGAACAATAAACTGAACTTTCCAAGACTTCTCGACGTAACGTATAAGTCCAGATTCGTAGACATGAAGTCCAAATTGGTCGTCAAGATTTCGTCCAGACTGGCAGTTTGGCTCGTATTATTCTTTACCGGCGGTTACCGTTTTCTGTCGTTCTCCGCATACTTTGGTCATGCAACAACCAGTGTTCTTAACATGACTGCTGGTGCTGACGGTTTGAAGACCATTATTAACACTGCTATTACTAAACCTAAAACAGAAAAGTCTGTAACAGTGGCAGGGTCGTCTTCAACGAAAACAGACGGGGGAGGGTCTTCAGAAAAAGTGAATCTGACAAAGGGCGTCAGTTTATTGGGAAAAAGTTTTTCATCGCGAACGTCTAGTCTGTTCGGGGGGCGATCGTCAGGTCGTGGCTCTTCTGATAGCGGGAAAGATTCTTCTGCTAGCGTGACAGAATCTGCCAGTACTGAATCTTCTGCCAGTTCTCAGGCTCCCACTACAACAACAACAGAACGACAAAAAGACAACGTGTACCAGACTCAGCGGGATTTTTTAGAAAAGACAATAGGAAAGACGACAGAATATGATTCAGACGATTCACAGAAAGACGATGAGGCAACCGTAAATGGCGACTCCCGCGGTGATGACGAAGTCACAATAAATGGCGACGACGATTCGGACGGAATCCCCGTGGACTACGATCCGAATGATATTCCGCCAGAACTATACGAGTACTTCAAGAATAACGATCTTTCTTGTTTGGGTTTAACTAACGAGCAGGGCGTCCTTGCAGAGACGGAAGAAGCAGAGAGAGAAGAGACAGCTGAAGAGAAGGCAGCTGTGGAAGAAGCCTTGAAGTCGCTGCGTGAAAAATTCGGGAAGGACAAGTTTCCAGAACTGAAAACTATTAAACTTGGAGATGGTATGGCTGAGGAAAAAGAACGTGAGACCCAGGCTGAAAGATCACAACAGACACTTGAGACCCAGGCTGAAAGATCAACTGAGCTTGATGACGTGACGGTGGAAGAGAAGACAGAAGACAAGACAGTGCCAGCTCCAGAGAAGACAGAAGACAAGCCAGAAGTCTCTCCGGAAAAGACACCCGAAGACGGAAAGACACTCGCAAGAGACGAAAAGCAAGGCAGAAAGACATTGGGGTTTTTTGAAGTCAAAGAAAAACCTGAAGAAGAGAAAAAAACACTCGAAGATATAACTTCGCTGAACCTCTGGAGTGATCCGATCAAACTGGAAAAAAAAGATATGAGTGAGGACGCTAGATCCTACCATGAAATCATGCGCCAGAAAGAACTCCACCGTGTTGATATTCAGGATGCAAAAAATCTCGCATTGGTTCTTCCAAAATTTTTGAAAAACTTGAAGACGATAAGATTGAGCTTAATGTCTGACGAAGTGGTGGAAAAGTTCGCGACAGAAATTTTACCTTTGACAAAATCTCTCAGATATTTGGATTTGAGCGCCTGCAGATTAGGTTTGAGGGATATCAGACGAGTTGTTATCGAGATACCAAGAACGCAAATCGTCTCACTCTTCTTATGCCAAAATACTCAAATTGGTGAATATGGATTTCCATTTTTGTTCCCAGCTTTGATTGACCGATACCATGAATATTCCTGGAGTACGTCGAAGATTTGTAAGACATCTTTTGAATACGAAAATCAGAGCTGTGGTAGAGGTTCTTCAACGGCTGCTTCTTCCGAGTCTCAGAGTTCTTCTGGTTCAACTTCTTCTCAGACACCTCAGAGTTCTGGTTCAACAGCTGCTTCTTCTCAGAGTGGTGGTTCTCAAAGTCAGAGTTCTCAAGGTGGTTCTCAAAGTCAGAGTTCTCGGAGTTCTGTCAACGATAAAACGAGTGCCGACAATAACAGTTCAACAGCTGCTTCTCAGAGTTCTTCTTCTCACAGTTCTTCTTCTCAGAAGAGTCAGGATGCCGCTCAGAGGTCCTGGGAAGACTTACAATTCACCCTACGCTGCTCAAAAGAATGCAAGAACCAGAAAGATGAGAATATTATTCTGAATAAGAGTAATAAAACTCGAAAAGGCACCGGTATCGCAGCCGGTTCCGGTCTGCGAACGCTGGACCTCTCTTACAATCCACTCGGAACTGTTCCCCGCAATATCCCAGTACTGTCGGCGGTGATTGCCCGAACGGCTATCACCACGCTTACCTTGAACTCCTGCTTGATCAAAGGCGGCAAAGGTATCGCCGCACTCGCCGCAGTTCTCCCAGAAACCAGGCTTTCCATGTTAGCTCTCTGCAGCAATAACCTAGGACCAACAGGCGCAAAACTCCTTGCAGAAGGTTTGAAAAACAGTACAACCATGGTATCAATCGATCTAACTGCCACAAATCTAAAAGACAAAGGCGCGACACATCTAGCAAATATTCTGCCAACTACACGCATAAAATCGTTAACATTGGGAAAAAACAGCTTGACTTGGAGAAGTATGAAAGCATTCGCAGATTCTTTACAAAAGTGGGCTCAATCCCCCTCCAGAGGAGTTGTATCGTTGAATTTGTCGGGGAATTCTGATATCGGATTGAAAGGATTGAAGAAACTAGCCCCAATACTTCCAAAAACCGAAATTACATGCCTGGATCTATATGGATGTTTGATAGGACCAGAAGGGGCCAAAATTCTTGCAGAAGTATTGCCACAAACGCAGATCATGACTTTGGATTTGGGTCTCAATATATTACGTGCGGAGGGAGTGAAAGCACTCGGGAGAGTTTTGGCTCCTGTTCCTAAAGACACTAAAAGTGGCGATTTCCTCCGTCTGGAGAGTCAGACTGATTGGAGGAAGATGAGCATCATAGATAGGCTAGCAAGCATTGTTGATGATGATTTTTATATTGTCAATGACACTACTCCGGATGAAAAGTCTACTGCTAACAATCAGGGTACTACCACGAATGACAATACCACGAATGACAATACCACGAACGATGCTAACGTTGCTGAAATTTATGAGAGGGTTACTGTCAAGGATGCTATTCATGGAGACGACAGTGGTACTGATGGAATTACTGAAGATAGTTCTAATGGAGCCAATGGTGCCGAAACTTCAGAATCTACTCGCCCCAGTGAAAGTATCAAGGATGCGGATACTGTAATCAAAGACGCAGACTACTTCAATAGAATGAGAGCGCGGAGCAGAGCATCCATTGAAGCTGATGACGATGCTAATTCTGACTCAAAAGACACAGAATCACAGGAACAGGGTCATTTTCTCACCGAGCTGGACCTGTGTTCTAATGGGCTCAGTTTTAACGATTGCGCCATGTTTGTGAATGATATAAAGGGCAATTTGACATTAAGGTCGTTGAGATTCTGTCTTGGTTTTCAAATTGATGGTAGGAGTCCCTCGGGAAAAGAACTCTATATCAACGGCAATTTCATGAAACCAGAAAAAGCACTGCCTAATTGTGAGATTAAGTGGTGAAGCCAGAAAAAGCACTGCCTAATTGTGAGATTAAGTGGTGAAGCCAGTGCTTTGTGAGATTAAGTGGTGAAGCCAGAAAAAGCACTGCCTAATTGTGAGATTAAGTGGTGAAGCCAGAAAAAGCACTGCCTAATTGTGAGATTAAGTGGTGAAGCCAGAAAAAGCACTGCCTAACTGTGAGATTAAGTGGTGAAGCCAGAAAAAGCACTGCCTAATTGTGAGATTAAGTGGTGAAGCCAGAAAAAGCACTGCCTAATTGTGAGATTAAGTGGTAAGTGAAGCCAGAAAAAGCACTGCCTAATTGTGAGATTAAGTGGTGAAGCCAGAAAAAGCACTGCCTAATTGTGAGATTAAGTGGTGAGAAAAGCACTGCCTAATTGTGAGATTAAGTGGTGAGAAGTCTTAGCAGGAAAGAAAGAAAGTAGTGAGAAGTCTGAACATTGAGTCAAATGGTGAGAACTAGAAGTCTGAACATTGAGTCAAATGGTAAGGAGACTGCCAAATCAAATGGTAAGGAGACTGCTAAATCAAGTGGTGAGGAGACTGCCAAATCAAATGGTAAGGAGACTGCTAAATCAAGTGGTGAGGAGATTGAAACTCTATTGTCAAGTCAAATGGTGAGACTCGGTTGTCGAAAGTTTTGGTGGGATGCATTTCAACGTTCACAAAAGTTTTGTTGTAGATTAACGAGTGAATCGTGATGAAGTGATCAGTTTTTTTGCAATTTTGGTAGGGAAAATCAAACACTCGTTTTTGAGATGAATTGTCAAGAGAAAACTCAAGAATTTGCTTGAGATCAAAATCAAAATTGCGATCACAGCTGTGAGATCAGGACTCATTGACAAAGAAAATTTTGTCTCAGTCTCTCAGAATCAAAAAAAAAAAGTTTTGGTGTGTTGTCAACAAATTTTGGGTCAGGAAAGTAGAAGTGTACCATAGGCATAGAAGATATCGTCAAAATGTTTTTAGATGTGCAGTTTTGGGATATGATTCATGAAGTCTAAAGTAAAGTTAAGTTTTGGCTGCCGCCTTTAATGCGGCATTACAAATCATCAAGTTTTGGCATTCATGAAAATTTAATCGCATTGTCATAAGGGCCAGGCAGATTCTCTCTTTGTGAAGGACATTTTGAGAATCCCTTTGTTTCAAAAAGAAACAACTGTTGCCAAATTGTGAATACATTGTGAGTACAGGTCGCGCCTAGAAAACTCAACTACAGGTAAATCATAAAGGGTGTGTTGAGATGTGAGCTCCTGGCAGCCTGTGGCGTCATCAATTTAAATGTGAGCTCCAGCCTGTGGCATCGATTCATCGGATTCGATTTGGTAGGTTGTAATTTGATTGCGGATCATTCATTCGATCCTTCATTTGATGTGTTTTTTTCGATCATTTACCCCTTAAACTCTGTTGATTCCGATTGAATATTATTTTTGAAACATTTGACCCTGAGTGCGTTATCCATCATGAAATCGAAATCAGAATCAATTACAGTAACTTAGGTCAAGTGTTCAAGGTACCGTACGTGATTAATTTCGAGATTCATGGGAGTACACAGTGTGGTTGTGGTGAGTGCGAAAGAGAAAATAAAACTGAATCGGAGACTCAAACTGTTCTGGTGAGTGGGAGTCAACCGTGAAGCAGAGCAGGGACGTCTGAGTGAATCGTGAAGCAGAAGAGTGACGCCTTCAATGAGGATTGGAGTGGACGAGCCACCCGTCGTCATTGACATCAGAGTGAGTTGAGTAGCCTCAGAGCTCAGTCTTGACAGAAGAGCTTGGGAACCACGTGTAAGGCGGCCTGTGTGACAAATCGTTCTTTATTCAATTGCAAAATTTTTTTCTGAAAAAAAGCTGAAAATGCAAAGATATTTCGATATATGTTCCAAGAACTTTTCCGAAAGTTTTTCCTCGGTTTGATTGCAAAATAATGGGCAGTCATCTGGCTTCTCTCGTCGCCGAGACCAACGGGTTGGACATATGCAGGCCACCGTCGAGCGTTGATGTAGTCACGTCAGACCTCACATCAAAAGGCAGGCATCTTCACAAAGCAGTATCGTTTCACGATGTTAAGTCAGGACATTCTAGCAGCAGCAGCAGCACTGGTAGCACAGGGAGTCGGAGCAGGGGCTATGGCAACGGAAACAGAACACACAGTGATGATGTTGAGGGGAAACCTGTGAACTTTGACGTGAAGCCGGTTCACTCCCACCACCCGAGTCGAGTCCCGACCTTATTCACTCCACTGGATTGGAAAACTGCAGGGAAGTTGCAAGCGGAGCCAGAAAGTCCTGTAGCCCCACTATGTGAAGATCTCGAAGATGGTGTACTAGAGGAAGGAGATCGGTGCTGGAGCACCTGTCAAGGCCAGTGCCCACAGGCGGCGTTGAGACCGGGTATAATTACACTGCATAGACTACTTGGGAAATGGAAAATTGAGTCTTATTGAGGCACTTTATCTTCGTCCAATGATTTATGTTCCATTTGTGTTACCGTGATTCGTGAGAATCCGTTTTTCGAAAACTCAATTACAAGCAAATGGAGAATTGTCAAAAACCCTCTCAAATACCTCACGTCCACATCAGGTCTTGTTTTTGATTTCGATGAGATCAAGCCTGGTCATCCTGGGTGTACGTCACACTACGAATGCATCGGCAACTACGACAGGATATTATGCCATGCTCTAGATGCGAAGGTGGCAGCAGCAAGCGTTGGCGAGATCGGACTTCTGGGAATTGCTTTGGCACAAACTCCAAGGGACTCCCCTTCGGAACGGGTTGACGAAGAAAGAAATCGGAGCGATGGGAAATTTAAAGGATCGTTTCTGTGAAGACTTTTCCGTGCTCCATTCATTTTGAACTCATTCGCGTTTTGTGTTTTTCTCATCAAGTAACAATGTTGGTTTCAATGCATTGAGCTTTCTCATATGCATCGACAGAACATGAATCAATGAGTTGATTCTTGAACCATTTTGCCTTTTGGGAACTTCCAGCTTTGTATTGGAGAAGCCAGTTTGATGACGCAGATTTGTTGTTTCTGAGCGGCAGTTTTCGAGTTGTATCTATTGATTTTGCGGAGTAGAGCGGATCTTGGGAGATCCTGTCAATTCGCGAGAGTGATATATCGAGTATCAACGGCCATGTGAGCCTGGAGTCGGAAAGTGAGAATCCTGATCTGTTTTTTCAAGCAACACAATGGCCCCTCCAACACATCAAATCAAATCAAAATCTTGTTTATTGGTTATCACAGCAAGCATTCAGATCGCGAATCATTGATCCAAGAAGACAAAAATGGCATCCAAACGCGACGCCGTCAACCAGGCAGCTGCTGGAATCAACAATGTGATCCAGAATTCGTTGCAACAGTCGAAATCTCTTCTGGCAGAGATTTCCGAAGAAATGGGACGACCGATTGGTGAGATGGGAAGGCCGGAAAATTCTCGGTTTGAGAACTCTTTCGCAAATCATAATGGCACTGGCAGTAGTGTTTTCGAGAATTCTGTTGCAAACTGGAGCAAGCGGCGGGTGCAGGCGAAACTGATGGAAGAAAAACTGGTGGAAGACAATCGAAGGAAGGTCCAACTAGGAACAAGCGAGGATAAAGACGGAAACGACAAATCCTTAAACGACAAAGAAAAAGAAACACCTGACACCGCTCTATTAAACACAAGCCCATGGAAAAAAGATATAAAGAAGCCGACACGCGCTCACGTCGATCGTGTGATTGGTGAGATGACTGGCACAAGCCCAAAGCCAAGTGCTCATCAGTATGATGAGAATCGGCGGACTGAAAAGCAGCATGAGCGCGCGCGAGACACAGATGTTGAGCACAACGCCTCCTCTCCACTGGAGATTCCAGCGGCAGTTCCGCACCAGAATGAAAAAATAGTTCCACCCAAGAACAAAGAAGCGTTACGTGAACTGCGGGAATTCTTTCAGCCAGTGTTCAAAGAGTCTGAAGAATTTGCAATGGATTTACGAAAATCGTACGGACTGAAAGCCAATACTGAGGCCAACAAAACAGAGAACAATCTGAAAGCCAACGACTTCAATGCAGAAACAAATACTACCCATGATACCAATGGTAAATCCACATTTAACTCTGCGCAAGAAGATAAAAAGTATGATTACCGAGAAATCGAAAGAGAAATGTATTCTTTCGACCCCCAGCAGACCGGCATCGATGGCAAAACAGCTGATGGCAGGAGTCGGATTAATCAAGTGCAACGCCCGTTTTTCGATTACTACACGCAAGACTCGACGGAATTGGCAAAAGAGAAGAATCTCGATAAAATTCATAGCAGGCGGGCTGAAATTGCGCAGAAGCAATCCGATTTCTATGGTAATCATAATGATTTCAACGAAATAAATGGTGGAGCGCCAGGAATTGGAAAAATGGGAAGTGGAAAAACAGGAAGCATGAAAGTGGGAAACCCAACCTGCTCCGCCGGTGCTCTCACTTGGTTTGGCAAGCTGCATATGAATGATGATGATGAGTTTTTGGGTTTTTTAGCGGCTATGCACGAAGTATCGGTGGAACAGGAATTGGAATGGCTGCAGGAATTGGAAAATTTGCCGGTGGAAACAAATTTGCCGGCGGAAACATACGTTGAGAATTGAGTCTTGATGTTCCGAGAACTCTAACAGTTTCCGAGAACTCTAGCAGCTTGGGTTTCGAAAACTAAAATCGGTTTCAGATTGTTTCGGTTTTCTTCTCTGGAGTCTTGTTTTCATCTCTGGAGTCTTGTTCTCATCAAGTCCGATAATTTCTTTGTGAGTGGCTGAGAATCGATAAACGTCAGTTGATTCGAGGAATCTTCAGAAGAGATCTAATGTATGTGTGAGGCCATGAGGGACGAGATCATCTGTGAGAAGCTGTGACGGAATTCATTTGATCTGTTGTGATTCCTCGAAACGGCATTCTTACCTTCAAAACCTCTTCAACAATTCACGATTCATGACAAAAGCATCGGCCCTGCTCCAAAAAAAATTTAGAACATCTGAGAAGACCTTAGTCTAGACAATGAAACACAAAAACAGCATTTGACTGAGAAAAAATGAAGATACCAAGTATGTTCCCACCGCTTCTCAGCGTGGTTTTGGCTGCGGCCAGTGCAGGCCCACTCTTGCAAACGGAAAGACACGAATCAACGGGGGATCTGGCATGGCAGGAATTTTTGGCAGATGGGGGCCAGGAGCACCAGGATCAAGCTACTTCGCATACAGCGACGATTTCTCCTACCACGGAGTATCAACCTACGGATTCCCACGAAGCGTCCTCCTCCACTCCAAAAAGTCATGTTTCGTTTGGACCAGATGGCGAAATGCTTTTGGAGGAGGGTGATGTCGATCCGGTCAAGGGTGAAGACGACCCGGTTGAGGTCGATCCAGTTGACGGAGACATCGACCTAGTGAATTCCACTGCATCTGGATTACTGCAGACACATTTTCAGACCCAATATGGCGGGCATGAGGCTGGCGCGTTCCTTCCAAGAAGTTTGCTCGAAGAAATGTCGCATCACCAAGCTAATGCGGGGAATAAACATGGTACTCAGTTTTATTGTTTCGTTGATTTGTTGCTTCATTGATAAGTATTTCCAGTGACACAAACAAAACTACTTTTCGAATTCTCTTTGCGACTCCTCTTTTCTAGTCATACTCTCTTTTTGCTGATTGAGTCAATGAATGCTCATAATGATTCATTTCATCTTCCCAGTTTGAATTGCAATTACTAAAACTCATTGCTCTTCAAAAACTTTCTCACTCACTGCTTTTCAAAAAAATTCTCATCAGGTCGTTACGCTTTGGGCGTCGCTGAGGAGCCGCGGACCTGGATCCGTCGAGACGATCGTCTTCCGCAACAACATTTGAAGGCAGAAGATGAAAAAGTAATCTCACCATGGCCGCGATTTATCGGTGTAGGTGACGGTGATGGGAAAGGTGAGGACGGATTTGTGACGGTCACAGATCAAGCTTCTGCAATTAAATGTGGGGTGACCAATGAAGACATATCTCAACACGTGACACAACAATATGTGGCGAGCGGTTTTCGAAGAGCTGGCTTGAAACTAAATGCACCATGGGAAATGGCATGCAGTAGGTACGATCTAAATCACGATTCGACAGCAAGCAGCTTTGCAATGTATCCGATGCGATTAGAACGTCTCAAGAGCGGAGCTAACAGTGTCGGAATCGAAGGAGAGTGCTATAATGGAGGGTATTTATCATTACTTTGGAATCGAAGGAGAATGCTATATTGGAGGGTATTTATTGATAGAGTGTTATAGTGGAGACAAAATGTGAGTCACAATTTTTAATTTTTCTTTCAATTGAAAAAGTGAATACAGTATTACTGAGGAAACTCAAGCTAACTATTTACTTTTTGTATCCCCTGCCTTATCCCCTCAAAAAAACTTCTCAAAAATATCTCAACAGTTTCGTAACCCTCATCACGCTAAAGCCCGTTTTAGAGCTCTATTGCAAAACGGGTTTCCCGTATTATAAAACCGAATGGCTGTCGGAGTCGAAATACGACGACTACGGAGGTTGGGTCACTTGCGACACCCTGCTTCTTCCTGACGACGATATGAAACTCTACTCATTACAGGAATCTATCAGTCGCGGGACTTATGATCCCACGTCGTCGGAAGAATGGATTGGCTGTGTATGCCCCAAGAAAAAATATATGTTTGGGTACCGCGCCAGCAAACATATGGTGGACGGGAAGCATCTTCTGAGCATGGAAATCAAGTGTGGAGAGGGAAAACAATGGGCTTAGAAGCTGATATAAAGAACTCAGAACTTAATTTGACAGGCTGGGTTGGTTGAAGTCTGGGTTGGCTGAAGTCTAATTTGGAAGGCAGGTTGAGTTCAATGGTTCGCTGCGAAAGAGTGGATGCACTTTTGATTTTGTCTTGATGAATCTATTGATGGCGATAAATGCAACATAAACGCAACGTGGACGCTGTAATGCTGGAAAAACAAAGCGGGAAATTTTATCTATTTACACTCCGTTTTCGTTCTGGCAATTCATACGAAATGAAATTTTGAAATCATTGACAACATGCGAAATGTCCATTTTGATTCATTGTGGCGCAAGTTTCGACAGGCATGACGATTTTTTGTTCTCAGAATCTGAGTTTTTAGGATCTCGCATCACACTGCAAATTTTTCAACATCTCATTTTTTTTTGTCTTTTTCATTTTTGGCATACGATTCTATTGCTTGTTTTCTGCACGAGTGGATGTTTTCAGCAAGAGTTCGGTTTTTTTGTCCATCAGAAAAAACTAAGTTCACATGTTTTGTGTATCTATATCCCTTCTGGCCGCAAGCATATGCAGCAACGCAAACATGTAAAGTCGAGATTCACACACAAAAATCACGGAACATGTAGTCGATATTTTTTGGCAGCGGTAGCAATCACAATTCTCAGCACTCGCAGAATTATTCCCTTCGAATTATTCCCTCCGAGCTATTCCCTTCCAATTTCGAAGTGTGAATCGAAGAGACTTAGACTCTGACTTTCCAAGTGTATTCAGACTTCTGCAAATTTCCTTGCCAATTTACTAATACCAGTGCGGAAAAAGTAAATAAATAAAGGACTGTTGAAGTTGCTGTTTGATTCCCGAGACTCACTCTTTGAAATTTGCTCGAAGTCCTCTAGATTCTGAGTTAGAAGTTTTAGGATTTTTTTGTTTTTTTTTTCTGACAGAGAATCAACATATTATATCGTCAAGACCCAACTGGAATTTTGCTTTAAATCATTAGAACCAGCACCTAGTGTTGTGACGTGGTATGAATACATGTTAGAGCTGAGCTGAGCTGTGATAGATCATTATTTTGTAGTTCAAGAATCAAAAAGGTCAACCAAGAGTCAATATTTTGCTGTTTAAAAACTAAGACTCAAGAAAGGCCACAGGATTGATTATAAAGCCCAAAGTCTTGTTGGCAGTTGCAGCAAGACCAGATTGCTAGATATTGCTAGATTTTGCAAGTGTGTGTGTTTAAATGTTTTGCTAGTGTGTGTATTCTGTCTGGTTTTTCGATAATATTTCACAGATTTTTTTTTGGGAATTGAGTTCAACTCAGAGCGTTCTTAAACTCATCGTTCTTATACTCCCCGATAGTATCGTGGCTCCATCAACGCATTTATGAACCCATTGATGAACGCATTTATGAAAGCATTAATTTTATGAGCCCATTTATGATAATTTTCGGAACTTGGGAGTTTATATAGAGAGTGTAACACGGGACTTGGAAAAATAAGAAACAAGCTGTATCATTGATAAAGTTGTATCGATTGTCGAAATTCTTACAAGCAGCGCGCGAAATTATAAGCAGCGCGCGAAATTAGAAGCAGCTTTAAAGCAGTTGCGCTCGAAAAATGTCAGTCTGCGACCACAATCTGAAAACCATTGAAATGAAGATGGCAAGTCATCAGGTTGAGAAGCAGACGAAAACGAAAATGACTCACTTGATGAGTGTGACTCAGAGTCTGACCCAGAGTCTGACTCAGAGCCAGAGAGGCGAAAAAAATTCGGGTTTGGTGGAGCTGGTAATCGTGATGAAAGTACTCGGAAAGGATATGAAAAAGAATACGAAAAGTCGGGAGATGGTAATCGCAAGCATGAAGGTACGTGAATTAAAGAATATAAAAAGTCGCGAAATGGTCATCACAAGCATGAATGTAGTACGTGAATCACAGAAAAACGGCGTTGTGAAAAACGGGGGGCTGATGGTAATCACAGAAAAAGGATCGGTGGCGAAATTCAATTTAACCCAGAAACCAGATAAGAACTGCAACATTGTGACAACAGAACTCAGCTCAATGGCAAATAAGATTGCGGTGACAATGAAAGAACAGGCGGTGACAATGAAAGACCGGGCGGTGGATACTATGATGACAGATATGATGACAGACGTCATCAAGATCGAAACAAATGATTATTATCGAAAAATGATGCAGATAACCCCGTACATCAAGATGCCGCGCATCAATCTCAGAAAATTGCGCATGATGTGTTTGCTAATTTTCGGTATGACTCCTGACGCTGTTTTTGGTATGGATCCCATGGCTGCTGTTAGGGAGAAGAGTCCCGTGGCTGCTAGTAGGGAGAAGAGTCCCATGGCTATTGCGGGGACGAGTCGTCCCACGGCTATTGGGGATCGCCGTCCCGCAGATAAAATTCGCGCTTGGCAGCCGCAGATGCATTCCACAGCGATCGATGGTGCCAACAGTGTCGAAGCGCGGCTTGAGAGAGCTGTCCAAGACGGGGATTGTCGTGACTTCACCCTCACCGGCAACGATCTTGATGGAGACGCAGCGAACTTAGCGAAATCATTCGCGGAGACCCTCCCGGAGACGAAGATCAACACGCTCATTCTCAATTGCGATATTGACCAGAAGCGCGCCCAAGTGCTCGCGGAGGCTCTTCCAGGGGTCCCACAAATCGAACGTATTGACCTCGATTGCGCAGTTGATGATGATGGCGCTCAATATCTCGCAGAGACTCTTCCAGGGGGCCCACAAATGATTTGTCAAATCGAACGTCTTGACCTCGATTGCGCAGAAATCGATGATGATGGCGCTCAATGCCTCGCGGAGTGTCTCCCACACACACAAATCAAATGGCTATTCCTCTACGACCTTCAGATCTCTTCTGAGGGGGTACAAGCGCTATTGAAAATTCTCCCACACACAAAAATCGAAAAAATAAATATCATGCATGTTGAGCTCGACGAAGTAAATATCGAAGCGCTCGCGGAGGCTCTTCCAAAATCGAAAGTCAAACTTCTTTATCTCAAAAACAATGATATCAACTGTAACACAAAAACGGGTCTTTTTCAAAAGTTCGCGAATGTTCTTCCGAAGACGGTCATCAACGGCCTGGCGATACTGGATAACCAGTTCGGCGATGAGGGAGCCCAAATTCTCGCGGATGTTCTCCCAAAAACTAACCTCAAGAGCCTCTCTTTGTCTGATGTCGGAATTGGGAACGCGGGCCACAAAGCGCTCTGGACGGCTTGGGATGAGCATTCGGATGATCATCGTTTTCTGGACCTGGAATAAAAACGATGATGTGAAGAGGTGTAGAAGCTCTTGTAAGGACCTGCCAGATAGATTTTTTTAAAAAA